>Ga0123355_10004170_pt1 | contig 20987 bp, 13 predicted proteins | sample TergutEmb28metaG_3_FD_89872 | JGI IMG/M metagenome (GOLD analysis project Ga0123355, IMG submission 89872) | Embiratermes neotenicus P1 segment gut microbial communities from Petit-Saut dam, French Guiana - Emb289 P1 | ecosystem: Host-associated > Arthropoda: Insects > Digestive system > Gut ...
ATTTTGAAGAGGAAAAAACGGAGAGTATATACCGCGTTTAAAATATTCAGTACCTATATTTGTTGAATAAATATATAAAATGAAACGTTTAGAGGTTAGCGGTGCGGTACGACCACTATAGTCATCGTTAGGCGTCAAAAGATTAATAGGCTCAAAAAGTTTCAAACAACCCAGGAAAAAGTTACAGAACCAGTACGTAAATGGAAGTTGCAGACAAGAAAACTTCTAGCATTGGGACTACTTTCTGCAAGTTCCAAACTATCAGGACTGCCTGATTATCGGGTACCAGATTGAAGGAATTCTAGTTTAAAAATAATTCCAAACATGCTGCTGTACACACCCTTTTTGTTATTCACAATATATCACTACTTATCAATCAATAACAAACTGGTGAAGCAAAACAGAATATAGATAAATAATAAACACATGAAATAAGCCTCAAATCTGTAGTCTGGTTTGTGTATGAATACATGTCCAAAAAAAGTTTTCAACACTCTCTCTCCACTTACTTTCACCATAATGGCATGGTGTATTTCAGCAAACTATTTGGGCACATTCTGGTACGTCCTTTCTGAACCACTCTATACTACATGTATTAATTTTTGTATTATAAAAGACTCAGAAATGTTCACAAAAATTAATATAATTTCAGCTAAAGGCTGAATATCACCATTCTATGGTTTAGTTACTCTAGAAAATGTTTGTATGTATTAGACAGAAATACAAAATGCCACACAATAAACCAAGTAAAGTATATGACAAAATATTCCAATAAATGTCATGGATAAACTACAGCTCCTAGCCACAACATTATCCATATTAAATAAAGACACTTAATTTTATTTATGGTTAACTTCTGAGTTTGACTCGTGGATTAAGTCACCATCCTCTGTTTGCACAGTTCTTAACAGGCAACTTTGAAATCAATCTCATGCACAGGAAAAGCATATATTTTGTGGCAGAAACATATCTGTTCCTGTGTAATAAATACATAATGTGTCCTGAGTTTAATATTTGACATTTTCATGACTCTTGTGAGTTTACATGTACATACACAGACATTCACTATAGAACAGTTCTCTTCAACCACAGCTAAAGAGTATTGTTTTTAAAAAAATCAAGACATATTCATTAACCCTTTCCATGTTAAGTTGCATTTAGCGACAATGCCTGGTTTTGTCTGTAGATGACGTCTATGGTAACGGATATAACATAACATCCATTAAAGGATAATCAAACATAGTTCCAATTTTTAAAGAATATCCAGCACAGTTACTCCTCTCAGATATCGAAGTTACTAAGAGCAGAAGTGGTATTGATCCTAAAGAATAAATCTTGTTTTCAGCATGGGGATGGTTCAATCAAACATGGCAAGAAGACATTTCATGGTATGCGTTGGTTCCTTTAGGCAAATTCTGGGATAATGTATGTGTAACAGCACATTATATTCCTAACTCTTATGAATTCCTAGCCTATGATGATTCAAAAAGGTGTCAGCAAACAATTTCTTTGATATAAGAATCTCTCTTATGTCTACAGATTTGTATGAAACATAATTTACCATAGTGAATATTTAACAAAATAAACAGCTGAAATAATTTCACCCTTTAAACACAATAATAATAATCAATCCATTTTTCATTATGTTTTAATAAGGATCTTAAACATGTAGGGTGAAAGTTGTTCCAGACTGGATGCAGAGACAGGTTTCGGAAGACATGCAGTGACACAGTTCTTGTTATGTTTCATACATTGAAGTGCTGAGGTAGAAAAAAATTATTATTATTTATATTAGTGATTTATTTTTAAATGACGTGTCACATAAATCAAGTGCCTAAAATATTCTCAGGCCCAAACCAGAAGTGCCATAACCACACAGCACACACATATGATGAAATCATCAGGGGTGCAATATTGGTAATTTGTTGTTGTGGTGAATTTCAGTTTTCAACAATTTGCTCACCAGACGTTAAGCATGTCCGAGAGTTGGAGGTGTTAATTTCTAACACCTGCTCTAACATATGGTAAATTATATTACAGAACATAAATTGTTAATCAAATCATGGACAACAAGATTGGCAGGACATGTGGCATGTACAAAGGGTGAAGAGAAGTGTACAAGATTTTGAGGATAACCCTAAATGAAAGATGGCAGTTGGAAGAGCTAGGTATAGATGGGAGGATAATATTAAAACAGACCTTCAGGAAATAGAATGAGACAGCATGAACTGGGCTCATCTGGCTAAGGATAGGAACTTGTGAAAATGGTAAACAACCTTTTAGGTTCAATAAAATGTGACAAATTTCCTAACCAGCTGAGGAATTATTAGCTTCCCAAGGAATCTGTTCCAGGGAGGTAGTTACTTAATTATACTGACTATTAAGAGAGACTGCATGAGTGGGTTTTGCTTTCATCTGGAGACTGCACAGCATTCTCAGCACCTACCAGAACTTGTAAAGAATGGCCTACCTGCAACATTGATATTGTTGTTTGGCTGAACAGCTGGATGTTCCTGGATATTAACTGGAGGAGGCTGTGTGTGTTCAGCAGGATGTTCAGTTGTTGATACTGGAACTGCAGCATGACTAGAGGGATACCAGTTCTGAGGAACTCCACCAGCTGCCATCCTGCAAACACAAAGAAGTAAAGTCAGTAACATAACAAAATGGGTAAATGCTGAAACTTGCCTGAATAAGTGAAATTTATCTTAACCACAGTGTTTATTTATTTAATCATTTATGTCCATATAGTTACATGGTGACATCAGACCTGTTTTTTTATTTTTTGGTTTAAGATGTATGTTCTCAAACAAGGGCTATCCTTGGATTTTGTGTAGATCCCTTGGATACCGTAAGTGTTTCCATCATGTCTTTAAAGAAACAAGCTTTAAAAATATTACATGCAGATGTAACAAAAGTATCCCAATTTGTGACATATTAACACCATCCCATTTTAATAAAACATGAACAAATTTGATTTGAATGAAGAGTATATATAAATATAAGCACAGCAATACATTACACAGTATAAAACACTATCTAAAATGAATGTTTTCCACACACACACACATATATTAAAAACAATTTTAACTGACAAATACAGACTGTTAAGACCCATTAAATCTAGATTGAAAGTCCACTCTAAAACAGACCTCTGCAATTGTGCAAAGTCATCAACAGCTGAAAAGACATTAGTATGTTTTGTTTCAAAGAATAAAATACAATCAAAACTTGTAATTTTTTGCTTACACTGAAACAGTACCAATGTGACAGAATATTCTTTGTAACACTTTCTTTCTAACATGTATTCTTCAGCTTATTTTATGTCCAGGTTCATTGGCAATTTGTTAGCAATTTTTTAGAGAAGCTTCCTGCCTCCACATTTAGGGTAGCTGAAGAACAATCATTTGCAGGGAGAAATGGTTATATTACGTGTATACAGGAAAAGAGTGGGTCAGGCAGTGGTTGTAGTGAGGCTATTGGACATGTGTTTTGATGTGGGCAGAATCATGTGTAGAGAACCTGCTAAAGACAGGGGAAGCAGAAAAAAGAAATGGAATGAAAGGCAGGAGGAAGGGGAGCTAATTAGTGACAGAATGAAGAGACTAAGGAGAGTGAAGCTAGTGAACGTGGCAAGACAAAATACAGCCTGTGTCTGTTTGTTACAAAGAGGGCCATAATGCTACTACTGTGCAACTTTCCAGCAAAGCAGCCACACTAATGGTTCCATACATACCAAAAACAATTCAAGTTACATCACTGAAGAGTTCCTAATCATGTACTTCAGAGCCTGAAATTTATTCACATTCTTAAAAGGCAAAAATACTCAATTTTAACATCACTATAGTTTCCCCACTTGTAAAAGAAATATTCTGACTGCAATCACTGCCATCAGAAATTATCTTACAAAACATGAAAGGTACACATTTGATACTATTAAGTGGTTTTTCAAACTGAGAGCCAGAGATTGACATATATACCAGTCTGCAAATACCAATAATTACCCCTGCCATTACAAGAAATCCATGTACATTAATATTTACATGAATATGACATCCAGTACAATTTGTGTTATCCAGTACCCAAAGGGTTGCCAAAGACCACGATATTCCAGATATTAGAACATTATACCTAACATGTCTCTTACTGTTTGTAGCTACCTTACAGTCAGACCTAAGCATTTCCTTTGTCACTTTACATCCTGTCCTTTATATATAATTTTTCCTCATTAGCATTCACTTTCTGAACACTAAGAAATGGAGCTACAGGCTGCTGGTAGATAGAATAGTGAAATGTAAGGGGCCTCTGTTAATTTCTGGTTAAGAGAAGTTTCCAGATCATCCAGTGCCAGAAAAATCAATTTTTACTGTATCTGGCAAAATAATATGCTACCATGTTACAGAACAGTATGTTCAATGTTTTTGCCCCAAGCCATCCCACAGGCCTAATCTGGTCCAGCATCACTCTTGTACCAGACCATGGCAACATATGTATTAGACTCTGAAAAAAAAAATAATAAAATAAAAAATAAATAAATAAATAAAGCAGCATCAGGTGTTTTTTGTGCACAATTTCATTATACGCATCACTAAACAAGTTGCAATTTTGCAATTAAAATAGTATGAAGGAAACAAGTACTCTTCATTTATTAAAAAATTGCCCAACCCAGCTCTAGAACAAAACTACAAAATACGCTAGGAACTCAAATTTCCACTCTAGTAAGTTATCTGGTTTTTTGCAACAGACTCTGTATATAAACACAGAAGAAGATACGACATTCAACACCACTGCAACATGACCTTGAAATACATACAATATATGAAATTCCTCCAGTAGAATTAACCTTCAAACACAAAAAGCCTTAAATGTACGATCCTGAACAGCATTTAAAAAGGTAAAGTGTTCCCGTTAACAGGCTCGGTGTGGCCCAGAGGGTGGGTAGAGGTATAGCTCTACTCTTCCATGACTGTGGCACTAGAAGGGGGTGAATGGTCAGCAGCACGCCCTGGCTGCATTTTACCCCCGGGAAAGATCCAGTACCCATTCCTACACAGCATTTACGTTGTAAATTATGATTTAAATTCCACTGCTGGCCTAATATGACATCAAAATAATTGGTAAACAAAAATTCTAACTACTAAATTTACTGCATCACCTTACCATCCTCTCACTAATCAGTTTATCAGCTCATTTTGTGCAAAATGCATTTTAACTATGACTACACACATTATAAACTTCCAATACTACTTTTATTAATTCAGCAAATTTTACATTCTTTTTATTACAACACAACAAAATATGAGAAGATACAAATAAATACACTGCATGCCTAAAATGATGTATTACACCCACACACAAATCCACATCCAAGAGCAGACTGAAAGGGAAGGCCCAAAGATGAAGTCTGAAATTACCTGGCTCAACAATTAGAGTATCACATTGTTCTATGAAGCTCTGGGAAAGCCAGCAGCAAATCTGGGAATTTTCTTAGGTTCTGATATTTCTTTTCACCAAGTTTTCAAGTAACTTTTTTTAGTAGCAGTGAATAACCTTCAACATTTTACAATAAACGAAAGCCTGATGTTATTTTATCTTTGACTATTATAATAAATTATAGCCTCTACAGATTCCATCCAGACTATATATAAATCTTGTAATATGGGAAATATGAACTTCTGACTGTGTCTCAATTTTCCAGATGAGCACAGGCAAGTTACTGCATAAGTCACATTGGCTCTGATGAAAAATGAGTCTTCACAACTGTTGCTATCAAAAGTCCTTACTTCAAAATCTGGTTCAATAAAACATCAACTTAAATGTTAGAAATATGTAACCTGCATGAACTAATGCACTTCAAGCATAGCATATCATTATACGATCATTCTGTGGGCCAAGAGGCATGTAAGCCACTGATGTTATGAGCAAGTATGCACACCCACACAAAATATTGCCATCTCATAAGCCCACTTTATTTTATTTGATGAAAGAAACTAGGTTAAAAGATATGAGCCTAATACAGATACAAACACAGCACACCTAGGGACCAATGTTCTTGAAATATATGAGGAATACTGTGAAATGGGAATGACTTGAGCAGCTGGTATGATTAAGAAAATTATTAAAATTACCAACTGCATATTATTACAGCATTATTATGACTTCACATAATGACAACATCAGTGGCTTACATGCCTCTTGGCCCACAGAATGATCATATAATGATATGCCGGCAGAAGAACAACCTACCCACAGATAAAGACATTAAGCACTTTGAACTTCAGACTATTTCAACTTGATATTCTATTGCTGTCTTTAAGTAGCTACTATTATCTGAATGTCCCAGAGATATAAAAGCAGACTAAAAAGTTATGCTCTGTTAACCTGATTGGGACATTTGAGCATTTTAAAACACTGAAACCTTCACATCAGAGCTCTCAAAGTTCTCAGTATCAAAAACCCGAAGCCCATAAAACTTAAATCTAACTGGCTCATGTTATTTGAATGTCACCCAGCCAAAATGTTCTGCTTCGTTAGCCTGTTAAAGGCTTAAAATTTTTGAGCCTTTACATCAGATGTTAAAAACCATAACCAAGTAATCTTTCATAATGGTGAAATACAAAAATGAACTTACAACTGCATATACTGTGTAACATAATGTGTATATGCCTGTTGCATCCATAACATTTGTTGTGACATGCTGTTTGGATCATATCCTGGGGTAGAAGCAAATGGGTGAGCCATGGCACCAGCCCAGAATGATCTAGGATCTGGGGGAGGGAACTGGTCACTTGTTGAACTACAGTAAGGTTGTTGTGATGAATTTTGAGTTTCTGAAGCCTGTGACTCAGTTAGGCGATGCCTCAGTCCACCAGAAGAAACTTCTGTTTCTTGGTTTTGTACACTCTCTGTAATAAAAATTAATTAAATCTTGATATGATGTACTTATTCTATAATTCAAAGTACTTATGAGAAAATGATTCATAGATAAAAGAATGTATAAGGATTGTTTGATAAATAAGCAGTAAAAATGCATATTGTTTGGTTATGTGTAATGTAAAATCATGCTCTGTGAAAGTGAGGGAAGCCTGTCTCAATAACCATGAGACATATGGTGAATAATCCGGTCATTATGCTCTACAGTGCACATAGTTCACTCATTTATCGAACACTGCAGGTGAGTAGAGCCCGCTCATTTATCAAACAACTCTTATAATTCTCCTGCCTTATTGTCCATAGGTTGATGTGGAGTTAGGTATGCAAGTGTCATACTACCCACAAGTGCATCAAGAACATTTAATGATAACAACAGGATAACAGAATCAAAATTTCCACTCTGCCAATACTAAACACTGTCATTAGACATGAACATAAACTAGTGCCATCCAGTTACAGATCTTACAACCCACCTCCCTCGGATCTATCTTAATGTTAGGGTTTTAACTCAACTTTGGTCTTCCAAGAGGTTGCACCACCCCAATTCTGTATGCATTCCTTTTGCCCCCATACTAACCACACGCCCACCCCATCACAGCCTATTTATTTCACTATCTTGGGAACTATGAGCAATAAGGTTCCCTATGCAATAAGAATTAAATGAAATGCCATTACAATGTAAATGTAGCACATTCAGTCATTTGTCTCATTCTGGCATGAGATAAGTACTTCTGCTGCACTAGAAATTGAGCTCCCACATTCACAACCACTCACACACACACACACATAAATTTCCACTTCCTCATTACTGTAGAATCAGCAACTGTTTCAATGGATCCTGAATGTGACATGTTGATTTTCTATAATTAGTTCCTCCATTTGTGCAGCATACACACCTGTCCCTGATGTGCTGGTCCAACCAGTGCAATCACTATCAAAGGATGTTTGTTTTACAGTTTTTAAAATCTGCAACATTTTCTACCAATTTGCTAAAGAAACATTTGGGAGATTCCAGATTCCATAACGCTGAGGAAGTTAAAATGGTCACAATGAATGATTGCAAATGCAACAGCCAAGTTCCTATTGCAAAAGAATTTTAAAACTTATGCCAAAACAGGGAAAATTAATCAATGTGCTTGGGGATTATGCTGAAAAATAATATTTCAGTAGAATAAATGAGCAAAATTTAACACTACAATGACTACTCAATTAATTACTAAGACCTGGAAACTGTAGTTGCTAAACATCCTTCATACTATAGCTGTATAAATGACAATATTCCTCATTATGTAACATCCTAAACTGCTCACTTCATCATTCTCAAGCCATAATTTTACAGTGAACTTTGTTTTTATTTCTAGTACTTTAATGTATATACTTCCCTTGAAAGTATGAGACACCCATGAAAGACTTGTGAAATAATTACTGTTTTGTTTGACCTTCAGGGTTTGGAAAACAGAGAGGATGCCAATAGTTTATGAATTTAAAAAATAAAAAGGCAATAATTTCTGGAATTTTCTACTAATTTAACCATTACACTCCTTTCACTTTGTTAATGTAGTTCCCAGATAAATTGCAAAACACTCTCCAATACCTTTATCACACACATTTGTACTGTAACTTTGCTGCTCATCTTGGTTCTATTCATGTCACATTATATACCGTATCTCCCACCTCATAGGACGCTAGAAGTGATAACACAACCCTACAATTAGCAAGAAATATTTGCAGATTTAATATCCTACTTTGGTCCAGTGTTCAGATGCAGAGTGATTTTTGGGCTCTTTGCTTTTTTGGGGGTGGGGGTGAGGTGGAATGTATTATGAGCCAAGAAATACAGTATTTAATTGTACCTATACCCCTATACAAATACAATATTGGGGTGCAGGAGAATTTCATTACTCTTAATAGTATTGATATTTTTCACCAACAAATAAACACCTGTATAAACAAGAACATAATTTAGGTCATCCAATTCCAGACCTTCCCAATTCTCATGGACTTTCCTGATGGCATATTCTATGGCAACATTAAAATACAGTGAGGAAAAAGCATATCCCTCTTTAAACCCACTCTGAAACGGAAAAGCAGCAGGTAGTTATCTATACCAAGTTCATTAGACACCCTACTTACACATTTCAATTAACCTCGTGTATTCACTAACAATTTACAATACTACATACTTACAACATATCATTGTCCAAGTTCTGAGAACACAAAGTCAGTGTAATCAACATAATCTGATCAATAGAAGTAAAAAAATACAAAACAAAAAAACTTATTTAACAGATAAGGATTTTATTCCACAACAAAATAAAGAAATACAATATCATAATTAGAGAACTCATATGATGAAATGAAGTGACTGGATTCTTGTACTACTACAATATTCCAATAAAATTAGCAATGAAATGTTTAACTCCGTAAAAGCTTGAAGAAAGTTAAGGATTTCCACTTATGTTATAATATTACAACATGTGGCTAGATCTTGTAACATTTTTTTCTTTACCAAGCACCCAAATCCAAAGTATGCATACTTGATATTATTTGTCCTAAGGGAAGTCAAAGCGCAATACTAGCTGAATATTAAGTGTACCGTCCTTGAGATCAAGCGTGTGTGTTTGTGTGTGTGCATGTGGATTGGGAAAATAAAAATCACACTGACAGTTTCATCATGAAGAACCTGAGTATTTAACTGTCATGTTGGAATGTCAAGTGCTTTTCGTTAGTGTTCCTTGACAATACTACAAAAACTTCTAATTGGCCTGGAAGCACTTTGTAACAAATACAAATCAGTTACACAACTTCATTCATATGTATAACGACTTAAAAATTCCATCATTAATTTTTCAATAAGATATTAATATATTTAAAGGAATTTGATGCCCTAGTCTAATAGGGAGGAGGAGGAGGAGGAGGAGAAGAAGAAAATGAAAAGAAGAAGAGCACATAAGACACGAAACATCAGAAACACTACATTTAAATCCAAAACATACCTACCTCTTGAACGAGGTGCAGAATTGTGTCCATTATCACTCATTCTTGATGGTGCTCTTGTCACAACTTTGTTTGCCTGTCGTGATGAGTCTCGTGAAGGTGTGCAAACTAGATGAACTGTGTGCGTTTCTTGACCTTCATATCGACGTAAAATATCTTTTAGCGTTACACTATCATGCAACAGCTGCCCAGAGTATATCAACTTCTGATCTTCTGTACGCTTTAAAAAATATACATGCCATACAATGCATTTACAGAACCATTACAATTAATGCAGTTTTATACGCTGATTTACGAAAGTAGAATTGCAACAAACAAAAACTTACTGGTTTACTGGGATAAACTTCCGAGAGATAGCCTTTAAGCTTTCTTATAGTCCAGTTCAACTCACAGTGAATTGTCTGATCTTCTACTTGTTGATTTGGAGCTTTCACAATTAAAGTTACTGGGACATCAATCATATCCATCACAAACCTCGAGCAAGGATATTAAATTGTGGTAGGCTCTGAAACACAGTACTGTCACCAAGAACACAGCAATTCGAATAATGTTTCACTAATAATCCTTTCAAATTTAAATTATACTCAATACCGCTAATTATTTGTGAATATTGTTACGCATGTCAAATTTGTAAACATAAATGATGGAAAGCCAGGAACTTGACTGAACATAGCCTACTTTTCTGGTGCAGTGTGTGAAAGCTGCACGAACTGATGCTGTAGTATATGGATACACAGCAAAACTAAGTTTCTCCGGACACACTAAGGAAAATATTATTACTGTTCAAATACATTCGGTCGCACCAATAGAAATACATGCAATGTATTTACTCTTAGACGACAGATACCACACTCTTCACCCAACCTAACGACGTTCTTGCTCCTGTATCTCGTACATTATTTGGCATTTCTCCATTGGTTGATTACGTCAAAGATAACTACGTCCCTGGGTATGATTGGTCAACGGCAGCGAACAGCTGACAAACATCATCGCGTGGTTAACAGCGAGCGAATAACAAAGTCAACAAGATAGGCTTAAGAGTTGTAGCGAAGTACATGTTAGGGCCGTGTTGTCAGTGGAAGGTGGAAGTCTGCCCGTTATCGAAATATTTGTTTTAACTGTTATGGTATGCGTTTATAAATTCTAATACAAATGTCCAGGTTTTGGAAAGAAGCTTCAAGTGTGATTATTGCGGCGAGAATTTCATTTCCACAGTGCACCGTTTCTTACCCAGTACACACAGTGAACAGGCCTAACAAGAATGCAGTTTTGACGCAAAAGATAAAGAGTGAAAGGTTATGTTCACCTAATTTCAAGGTCCTTGCATTAAGACGAAGTAGTAAAAATTCTTTCTTTCCCGACACGTATGTTTTTCCTGGTGGAAGTACAGATGCTGCAGATTCTTCTCAAGAGTGGCTGGATTTATATGATCAGTATGGATTGGGAAAGTATGTATTTGAAATACCTACTTCGCTGTCAAGGCAATGCAGTAAAATCAATATATTTGAAGGCCAAAGGGAGGATGAAATATTGAAATCAATATCCTTACGAATAACTGGTATACGCGAAACATTTGAAGAATCCGGGGTTTTACTTTGCAAGAGCAAACGTGCACATGCAAGTCAGCCTTCCAGGTGGGCATCATATCTTACGGGGCACGAAATAAAAAACTGGCAGAGAAAAGTGCAAGAAGATGCAAATGAATTTATCAGTCTTTGTAGGCATTTTGAATGTTATCCAGACATATGGTCCCTACAAGAATGGAGCAATTGGCTTACACCAAGTGATTACACCAAACGTTTTAACACAATATTCTTCCTCACCACTCTTGACCAGATGCCTCCTGCTGCCATTAGTAGCAATGAAATTAACGAATTGAAGGTACACATATTTTCCCAAAGCTGTTTTAAGTATGGGAATGTCAGCATTCATGTTTTGTGTCATTAGAAGGCAAACTTATATGTTATAATTTGGGGATGGTAGGGATGAGAGGAGTGAGATTTTATGTGCCATCCAGATAAGTCTCTAGGCTTATCCAGCCTCCTGTACAATTGATACTGGGAGTGGCTGGAGTGTGGTACTGATGACCAACTTCTTTGTAGTGCTGCGTTGCGAATGCCTTCTCTCTGCCTGCAAAGGCATATCATGGGGTGACCTTGACCCTTTACCTTTTTATGGATGAGAGGCAAAGGGCAGGTGATGGTTAATGACACTAAAAAAATTAAGATTTCGCGCTAAAGGAGTTATGAGAATTGTAAGTGAATCAGGACTGGTATGGAAGAATGTATGTTTTCTGATGTCACATATGACACTTTTAACTGCAGAGGTTATTTGTCATTTAGTAAGAAATTGGTACGATGATGATGAGTGGTACATTGGGAGGGATGAATGTGGTTGTACCCTCCTTGAGGATGCATTTATTTACCTGAAGGGGCTGAGAAATATCGCAAGACCCTCGGGGTATGTGGTTGCATAGCCAATATTTATACCAGACATTTCCTACATGCAAGGGAACTGCTATACTACTGAGCCAAATTTATGCACCAGAAAACACAGTTTTAGATTAATTCGTGGTAGAATTATAACATTACATGAATGTCTGAGGAAAATCATTAAAGTTTATTTGGAATTTAGTCATGTAACTTATGAATACATCCTTAAATGTACCTCAAAGACTGAGTTAATTTATGGTCATAGATTTATAAAGCTGCACTATCAACCCGAAGCTTATGAAGACTTGGAAATTAGGGTATTTTTGCATGAAAGTGAAACGAGTATGATGGTTCATATTTGCAGCATTTTCGTATATGGCACAAGGAAAATCACAGACCTCTTACAATAATAATTGTAATTAACTATTACCACTCAGATTATTTTTACAACTATTTATAAGTGAAGTGAAAGAGTTTACTTAAGCATGTTAGCACACTTTTCACAGCCAAGTACTGAGCTTCTCAAATTAATTTTCTCTATTGCATCTCTACATTTCATTAATAGAATTCATCCCTTTGTGTGAAAATCATTGAGTTTATTATAAATAACATAGAATTTTCTGTCAACACAACTATAATTATGTAGGTTAAAATTACTACAACATGTTTCGACCCTTGGGGGTCATCTTCAGGTCAAGCTTAGGAACCTATTTTTACATCACTTTTTTTGCCATATTGCCGTAGGGTCGAAACATGTAGTAATTTTAACCTACATGATTATAGTTGTGTTGATGGGAAATTCTATGTTATTTATAATAAACTCTACATTTCATGTTTAAAATTATGCTTTTCCTATTAATTTGATTCCTTGGATGCTCATGATGTCAATGAGGAAACTTAAAAATCATGGGAACTTAACCAAGTGAGTGTATTATCTCTTTCTAGTAACAGCTAATACTGGAAATTTTGTATGCCCCAACATTTTCCTTCCCTAAAACAGGAACTACCCATAACATGAATTGCTTGAACTGACCCATCTAAGTAACGAATTCAATTAATAACAACATGCTAGTGAAATCTCAGGATTCAGTGCATCAGGAATACAAAAGCCTACCACTCTAAATAGTCCTGACCCAGTTTGGTTCTATCGATTATACCCATGAACATTATATCCACTGTTAATTATAGTTTATTCAAAATACAGGCCTATGCTTTGAATGGATATTACAAAGATAGAGTATGTATAAATGTTACATATTGTTTGCAAGAAAAGCATATTGTATTCAGTATATTAATTATCTCCATGGAACAGACAACTCCTTGCTTAACTAGCCAAGAATTTCCCCACATTTTATGGAACTTGAAGGTTTCTTACTGTTTTCACTGCAGCCCATGATTTCATCCTCTTCTGAGTTGAATGACTCCTTACCACACCCTACCCATCTGTTTCTTTAAGAAACATTTGAATATTTTTTTCTTATCTATGCCAGAGTCTTCCAAGTGGTCTGTTCTGTTCAGGTTTTCTGACCAAATTTTCCACGTATTTCTCTGCCGATAATGTGTAGAATGGAGTCCCATTTCATTCCACTGAATTTCATGAATAAAGAAACCTATGTCCTGACTAATTATATTGCTTTATTTTTAGTTCAGGGTATATTGCAGACTTATAAAAATTATATTCTTTTCCTAGTGGTCTACTCCAGAAGAACTGTTGGAGTTATGCTACAAACAAGAAATCATTCTCCCACCACCACAGTTCTATGAACTGTCGAGATTAATTACTTTTGGTTCTATAGAAAATTTGGCCGACTTTGCTGTCCAGAAAAACTCAACAGGAAGCGAACTGTGGATGCCTGTAAGACAACAGGCACTGGATGGTGAAGTTACTTTACTCCCAGGTATTCAAACAAACTTATTAAAGAGCTCAGAAGAGGAAAGGAAAATGGAATCACATACCAACTTTATATTGTTCATTCCATGCATTATCAATAACTAATTCATGACACTAAACCAACAAAATGCACAAAATTGTTCCTTAGTTATTTATATTATACAGTCATATGATATAAATATCTAAGGAGTAATTTTGTTGGTTTCATGCTATGAATTAGGACTCACATAGAATTATAAAATTACAAGTATTTTTTATTTACACTGGTGTTAAATTTCTGAAAAGAGTCATATATGTTGCTAGATTGATGGGTAACTTAGGCAGTTCAGTGTCTAAAAGTTCACTACCGTTGCTGCTGCTGCTTTTGTTAATAAAGTAACTTAGGAATGGCTCTGTAAGTTACAAATTGTATCAGAAACCAACAAAGGGTACAGGACTTTATAATGTTACAAATGAAAATTATGGTTTGCTCTGAAGACCTGCGTTGTACACACATACATGTGAAAGGATTACTAACATTTGGATATTAATAAACACCTACTGTGGCCCAAAAATCAAGGAAAAATGCTTATGAACTGGCATATTTTTTCAGTAAATATCATTAGATTGAGTTATGGGACCAGACCAGGACTGTGTGTGAAACTATAAACGAAGGACTGGCTTATCTAACCAGAAATGTGACTAAGGTGCCATTATATTAAATCTGATACAATTTTAATAGCAGGCAAAAGTAAGGTTGTTATTAGCATAGCAATTACAACAGGTGCACGTGATCCAAAATCAAATCTGACCATTCTTAATGTAAATGTACCACATAAGTGATTATTAAAATGAGAAAGTACTAATAGAACAAATATGGATGAACAGAAAGGTATTTCATGCTTTCATTGAAGGTAAAACAACTGGAGCATAAGTTACTCTTCTATCTCAACTTGTCAACTTTAGACTGTGCAAGTCTTACCTACATGCTTCATATATGCATTCATGACACACTTAGGCATAGGGACTGTACAGTTATTATGTGGAGAACTAAAAATATAGAGTGAGTAAAACATGTCAGAGCATCTGTGCAAGAAGGGTGTGGCACTGTGTTGGAAGTGGGAAAGTCCCATACATAAAATACATCAAGTGGCATATGTGACCTGTCATGTAGTCCTAGCCCTGCATTCACAGCCAGTTGTGCTGCAGATAGTGAGCAGCTTGGATGCATGGTAGTGTGTTGTGCAAGTCGCATTGTCAGTGAGACTTGTGGGTTTTTTTGGTGGGACATATTTTGTTGTGATGTTGTATATACAGATGTCAAACAAGAACTTGGAGAAATGTATCGTGACTCTCACGTATGACATCACTACCTGGTGCAGTGGTTGATTAACAAGAGACCAGTTGCAGGCATAACAAGGTCTGGCAGGCCGAGAGTTTTAACAAAGGACATAGTAGTGGACATTTCTGATTGCATCATGAGATGATCTAAAATGTCAGTTTGGAAATTATGTCAGCAATCACGTGTATCATGTGGCTCAACAAGGCAAGAACTTAAAAAAAACACTTGAAGCTGTATCCATACAGGGTAACAGTGCATGAACTGGAAGAACATGACCATGTGAAGTACACAATATTGTTGATGGTTTTGAGACTTCCTTACAGTTAATGGGGAAGACATTCTGGACAATGCCTTTTTCACCAATGAAAACAGACTTTTTGCTGACATTTATGATAAAATTGTGCTATTTATAATAAATATGCAATTTGTGTAATCTTTTATGGTTTATTTAGCTCTGATATCTGTCTTAGTGTGTAGGTATGTATGAAGTCAGTTCATAAAGTTTCTGAACTTTTGAATTAGTGCGTCAACATGAAGGTGGAGCGATGTCCCGTTAGTTGTGCTGCATAGCAGTGAGTTTCCTTAGGTGAATGCCACAAACCGAATCATTCTAGTTTGCATAGCCATTGTGCTGTGTTTGTTAAAGTGAATGCATGTCTTTCTTACTCGGCAAATTTTTCAGCAATTAAGAATGGGTGATTTTCATGAGAAATGTGTTTGTGTGAAATTTTATTTCAGATTAGGGAAAACGTTTTTGGAGACTTTCAAAATGTTACAACAAGCGTTTGGGGATGAAGCCACGAGTAGAACACAAACCCATGAGTGGTACAAACATTTTAAAGAGGACCGAACTTCAAATGAGGACAATGAATGTTCAGGACGACCTTCAGCATCAAAAAATGAAGAAAACACCTAAGAGTTTGGAAAGTGATTCGCTTCAATCATATGACAATTCATAAAATAGCAGAGGAAGGTGGAATTTGTAAAACCACATGTCATGAGATTCTCACTGAAAATTTGGACATGCATCATGTTGCAGCTGTGCGACGATTACAAACAAAATCATATTGTTGTCAGTAATGAGCTTGTCGACTGTACAAATGCTGAAGAAAACTTATTAAAGAACATTGTCACAGGTGATTAAACTTGGGTTTATGGCTATGATGTTGAAACACAAGTTTAGTGTTCGCAATATGTCTCAAAAACGTCACCCAGACCTCAAAAAGCATGGCAAGTTCAGTTCATTGTGAAAGTGATGCTGGCTGTTTTTTGATTGTGAGGGTGTAATTCATCATGAATTCCTACCTCACGGCCAGACGGTGAACGAGAAATGTTATCTGAAGGTAATGAAAAGATCAGGAGAGGCAGTGAGGAGAAAAAGGCCTGATTTGTGGTGGGGGAAAAACTGGTTGCTCCATCATGATGACACGCCGGTGCATTTGTCCCTTCTGATTCATGATTTTCTTACAAAAAATGAGACGAAGCTTGTCCTCCAGGCTCCGTACCCACCAGACTCTGCACCAGCAGACTTCTTTCTCTTCACCATGCTGAAATCCATACTGTAAGGATGACAATTTGAGTCTGTCGAGGAGATTATAGAAAATGTGTTGGCAGAACTATGCAGTATTTCAAAAGTGCTATTCCAGGAATGCTTCCAAAAGTGGAAGAAATGCTGAGAGTGATGTAGAAAGAGTGGAGGACAGTACTTGAAAGGGAACAAAGCCCATTAGCTCCAAAGTAGGTGAGAAAATTATTTTAAATTGTTCAGAATTTTTATGGACAGACTTTGTGTGTATATATATATATATCGACAGTGTTAATGAATGTTAATGTGGAGCATTACTGGAATTATATCTGACAGTGGAAATCATTACATTAAGTACCTAGAGGAGAACCTGTCCCGGTGCTACTCAGTCAACCACAAATCCCACATGGACTGCCCTAACATATAACCCATTCCTCTGTAGTAGGAAGCTGGCTGTCTAACTGCCTGAGCTGTTTGAATTATCGTTTACTTAAAAAGGTGGGGGAAGCTAGCTAATGAAGAAGCAGGTAATATGTTCATTTGATGTCACAAGATGTCAGGCATGAACAATTGTATAGGTGACAGTCTATCTCAGTTACTATTCCAAATTAGACAATGTTCATATTAACTTTTTTCCACAGTGACCGACACTATCACCTACCAAAATACTGCCACTTTTTAGAGGAACCTCTATCAGCAGTTACAAGAAACACTGACATCTTGCTTCTTTAAATTAGCCACATGATCCTTTGACAACTCTATGTATTTTTTTTTATGTGAAGTGGATGGAAGCAACATTAAATCAGGGAATATACTGTACTTAGACTGGATACTGGTATTACTTTCCACTTTTCTTGTTGTCCTAGAACTGTTTTTAGAAATACTGGGGTTCCAGAACTTGGTGATGTGAAGCTACAGCTTTGATGAAGACAAATTCATATCACATTTGTCCACTACTCTTACTGTAAACTGTCTCCCACCATGCGACTGTAGATCTGAAACATCTGACTTGTCGGAAAGTTATTTTTTCTTAAAAATTTATCAATATCTTCCAAACAACCATTAGGTCTAACATTGATGGAAGAATAGAAACATAGTTCATACATTAAAAGTCTGTTAATTTTTTGATGAAATTTACTTGTTCAAGACAGCATACTGAAATTTCAAATGTATGTATTGTTACTTTAATAATAGGAAGATGAATGGCAGAAACTGTCATAAATAAGTATTGGATTTACCATTGTTCCCAATGTTTAAATTAAGAGTCATTCTTCTTTAAAATTTCTTATATGTTAACTGTGTCAAATAACATGTGCATTCTAATTATTTCTAGGTGATGATATGTATCCACATGAACCCATATTTTCTCCTGCTTCAAAGCAGAAGGTGGAGAGCAGCATCTTCGACTATCGGAGACAAAGTCATCATTTGCACAGGATGGAACATACCAAAGAATACCATACAAGATTGGTAGTGAGCAACATTAAACCTCGTCAGAGTGAGATATTGCCATGGGTTGCACCAATATGAATTTGTTAACCCTTATCCTGCTAACATGGAGAATATGGTGAGCTCCTAATAATGCCAGCAAATGGCAGATGGGTTTTAATTCATTGTTTAGAAGGGTTAAACCTTTTACACAGACTGGGAAACAACCGCTCTGTATAAGTACTCCATTGAAAATTATTTACCTTATAATGATGAAAATAAACTGTGATGTTTGTCTGTGGTATATATTAGAACACATCTGAAAAATGGTGCCCACCATATGCACTTTACTGGACTGGCTTTTATACCATACTTCAATTCCTGTCTACTCTAACTTCCTTTCTTTATATGTGTAATATGTAAGGTATCAATCTCATATGCAATTAACCCATTAAAAAATAACTGTTAACTTACATTAGAATAAACCGTCAATCACAAGGAAAATTTTTACTGTTGGTATTTACTATTTCTTACAACATGTTTCAGCCAGCTTGGCCATCCTCAGGTAATACAAAATACAAACACTTCGGAGGTTACTTGCAATGTTATGGTCTATAAATAGAAACATTATCTCATATTCATATAAAGGGTAATATAATTCATAATGATTCATGTTTTTGGTGTATTTTATGTCATGAATGTTCCAGTTGTCCTAACGGTATGCAAGAATATTGCCTCCATCTATTACACTGTTTAAGGTTAACTGATGCTGGGTAGTTGATCGTGGTGTATTTTGAGAAGTTTCTGTAGACTGGTTTCATAGTTTTCAGTTTCTCCCATCTTGAGTGGAGACTAGTTGACGGTGTAGTATTATATCTGTAGTGAGTTTGTAGTTTATAAGTTATGAGCTCCCTATAATGTTGATTCTGGAAATTAAAATTACAGTGAATATTGTGGTAAGTCATAGAGAAATTCTTAGTATAATTAAGTGAAATGTGTAGCTTATAAGCTTCACATTTCACTTAATTCTTCAAACTGTAATAATTATTACAGTTTGAATAATTGTTGGGTTTATATTAATGTCTTGACTATGGTCTAGTTTTGAAGGTATTAAAGTCTGAAATTAAAATAATAACACCAATTATGAATTCAAAAAGGGAAATATAGAAATTCTTATTATTCTTATGCTAAGGATAAGAGTATAGAGCAAATGTACTGATGATAAAAATTTCAGTTGTCATGGACAATTTATTCTAATATAATTTGTATGTTATCACAACAGGATGTACAGAATAAAGGTTGCAACTGTTAATATCTGTATTAAGACATCCATTATCTAGCATATCCAGTATATGCTTCAGTCGGAGTTCTGGCCATTTTCAGAAGGAATCTCCCTTATTGACATATAAAAGAATATAATCATCAGTTAACTGAAATATGTTATTCTTTAAAACAAAAATAGAACTGCATTATTGAAATGTCTTTTCATTCCTAGTGTACCACAATAAACATTAAAACATGCAAAAATACTGAGGATATTTTTTCTAAGTTTTTTCAGATGTATTTTATACACTTTGCTCTTGTATGGTTTCTACTCAATAAATGTTTGTAAAAGCATATACAGTATTTGTAATTAAAAAAAACTTTCATGGTCAGTTGGTATTTTTATGGAATGAAAATGGGGTTCAAGGAACAAAACCCCAATCCCACTTATGGGAATAGGGGTTCAGTGTAAGATGGCTGCTTTCTGAACATTTTCCAGGAATGGCTTAGGTCACAGGTGCAGAGGTTGCCTGTACATTACACTAAAACCACCAGTTTGCAAGTACGTTGCCATATACTGCATGGTGGTGGTGATACCTATCCCATATACTGTTTGAACTGAGAAATACTTTTTCATTTGTAGTACATCTGATCTGTTTTCTTTTCATATTCAGTTCATACTTACTTTATGGTGCAGAGTCCTTCTTGAGAAACTAAATGGTTTGCAGCTAGTCAAGAAATTCCCCGCATTTTATGGAACCTGAAGGTTCATTACTGCACTCACAAGCCTCCGCCACCCGTCCCTATCTTGGGCCAGCCCAATCCAGTCCATATACCCACATCCCACCTCCTAGAGATCCATCCTAATATTATCCACCTATCTACGCCTAGGTCTCCCCAGTGGTCTCCTTCCATCCAGTTTCCCCACCAAGACCCTATACACCCCCCTCTCCTCCCCCATACGCGCCACATGCCCAGCCCATCTCATTCTTCTTGATTTTATCACCCGCACAATATTGGGTGAGGAGTACAAATCATTTAGCTCCTCATTATGCAATCTCCTCCATTCCCCTGTTACCTTGTCCCTCCTAGGTCCAAATATTCTCCTCAACACCATATTCTCAAACACCCTCAGCTTCCTTTCCTCCCTCAATGTCAGCGACCAAGTTTCACACCCATACAAAACAACCGGCAAAA
>Ga0123355_10004171_pt1 | contig 20984 bp, 13 predicted proteins | sample TergutEmb28metaG_3_FD_89872 | JGI IMG/M metagenome (GOLD analysis project Ga0123355, IMG submission 89872) | Embiratermes neotenicus P1 segment gut microbial communities from Petit-Saut dam, French Guiana - Emb289 P1 | ecosystem: Host-associated > Arthropoda: Insects > Digestive system > Gut ...
AAAGAAAAAGAAAAAAAGGGGAGAAAGAAAAAAAGGAAGGGGTGTTTTTAAAAGAGGAAATAAAAGGGAGGGGGGGGGGGGGGGGGGTGGCGTGTGGATACATCGGTGTATTCTTAGCTGCAACTCTGGGTGTAAGTAAATTTTCATCTTCAATCCACACTCGGTGTAGCCTCGGGAAAGAGTGTCACTGAGATTGGGTGGGTTTACAGACGGGCTGGAGGTTTCGGAGAAGAGATATAATTCTACCTGTCGGTAAGGAACCGACTGTGCTGGTCATCCTTCCGGCAATTCAGTCACTTTACCGCCTCTTCCAGGATGAAGAACTACCAGATAGCTTTGTGGGACTCAGACCGTGCTAATAAGTTTACAGGAGTTCAGTTACTCAAGAAAATGCTTATACCTGATGGAAATACTAAACATAACATTCTGACTACAGCCAATCACTGCCAAGTCAACTAGCCAGGCGAACCCCCTGCACAAATGCAAAACCTATCATGTTAAACCTTAATTTTATCCAGAAGTACAGGTTACCTCTTCGTGGACCGACCTTCACTTCAGGTTCTGCTGTTGAAACTCCCTTGTTTGCATACTCCGTGCCCGGTCACCTCGTCCCTCGGTCTGGTCCAGTCATTGTGTGTGTTTGTGTATGTGTTGCACAGCACAAGTCAGGAAGCTGCGCATTATGTAATTCTCTAATTCTCCTGTCACTTCCTACTTCTTTGTTCCTTATATTTTCCTCTCCATTTTTTCAAAAATTGCCTAATCTGTGTTCTGTCTTGACAAAGAGAGATGAAACGTCATACTCAAAGTAACAGGCAAAATTATAAACGATCTGGGATTACCATAGCAGTGAGGATTAATACTCGTATTTAGCAATTCTGGGGTACGATTCCTTGTAGTGTCTACCTTGAAGGGAGAAACACTAGGTGCTTCAGAAACTTTGGTAAGTCTCTCCCAGACTAGACGGCGTCAGATGCCAGAAGTCCTTGCTCCATACTCACCACCTCGACAGTCGCAATAATTGAAGCCACAGCGGGACAGTCATTACCGGGTTTATAGAGAGTCCATATCTAGGGCACGTGGACTTAGATGCTTGTTAAGGTAAAATAAAATATAATATAATTTGGTCCATCAAGTTAAGTGGGAGGTTCATGTGCTGCACGGTGTTGGGTTAGTACAATATTTAACTGAGGGCGGTCCGTTTAAATGCGATCACAATCCACTGTGAGTGCACCTGGTAAATAAAATACGCAAGGGCGCAGCTGTTATCTTTTATGTAGCGGCTTTATTAAACTGAAAAATTCGACATGCCTGAATGTATGTGGAGGCATCTATGGAAGGTATCTGAATTTGTTTGTGGGACAAAGTAATTCTGTGTCGGGTTTAGTGTCGGACATTGCAATATGGTGAGATTTTCCTGGGGCACAAAAGGAATTTGAAAATTTGATTAAAATTTTGCAACAAAGTAAATATTTTTGGGTGTGGCAAACTTTAATTCCCTCAGGCAAAGTCTCGTTTGCACTGTTTTCGTTTCAATATATTTTCTGTCTCAGTAGTGTTCTGAACTCTCCTAACAGAATTTTCATGCGTTATTGAGAGAAATGATCGAACTCATACTGCAGTTTCTCACAGAAACTGTCCATTTATTAATTGTTCAATCCTCAGTTCAAAGGTGCGTGAGTATTCGTTGCAGTAAATAGCACCAGCCACCTCTGAACCTCAGTGTGTGATATTCTATAACCAACAGACCGCGAAATTTTAGCTCCTGTTGTGATCAGGTTACGTACAAAAACTCCTTTCCCTAATTGATAACTTCCAACGAATTTTCCAAACAAAACTGCAGTCCCCTGCCGTTTCCCTCTGGCCTCCTCTGTTCCAACCAAACGCGATGTACGGGAGTGCTGATAAGTCCTTAGCCCGACCAGGAAGGAAAAAGTTCGGAAGCATGTCAGGGACGCGCGCGATTTCAACAACATCGAGACGTGAGATGTCATCAATTTTTTTTCCTACAAGGCAAGACACCGAAGGCAATTCACGCCATTCTGACAGAAAACTTAGCTTGTTTCCTTCCTTGTCGGGCTAAGGACTTATCAGCACTCCTGTATTTGTATCCAGACCTCTTTCCACTGTCTTCAGTAAGTCTGACCTCTACAGACACATCCTACTCCAAACCGCATTTGTCATGTCGTACACTGCTTAGGTCCTCCCCAAACGCCTGTTCCAGTCCGATGCCGCTGTGTAACGTTTTGTAGAGTCTAATTTTTTAAGTCCAACAGTGTGTGTGTAAGAGCGACTTACACATCTGAGTTCACTGTGACACAGAACTGCAGCCCACAGCCCATAGCCCTGTCTGCTCCCCGTATAAATACAAAAACCGAATTGTTGACCTGTTTGCTTTCTCGTTTCAATTTTTAACTGTTCATTTCCGTCCTGTTGCACAAGTGCTCCGTTGAATTACCATGTGTTACTGCGGCAAAGTAAGGCGCTGCAATAAGGCGCAAGAACAGGCTAGCGGCTTTTCTACGGCGAAGTCCCGGTTTGATTTCGGGGCAGACCTCTTCGGACCATTCCCTGATCAAGTTGGCAGCGCGTAGGTTATCTCCGAGAACTTCGCTTGCCTCCTGTCAGTTGTACCTTTAAGTGCACCGTGCTCATTTAAATAGGGTCCGTGGGCGGGGGTGGGGCAGAAGAACTTCTAGGATTTCCAGTTGCACGAGTCTCATTTTGACGCCACCTCAAGACGTGAAAGTGCCAGTGCGGTCCGACAGACGGAACTGTACGGAGGAAGGGAGGTCTTGGTTAGCAGGACACAGCTGGGTTATCGGCTGGAGGGCGGGTATAAGATGGTCATATCTTGATGTGCTAATAGAACATACAGGCCTTTGCCTTCTTACGGACGCCGTCTGCAACTCAGCCCAAATGACGTCACCTGCAGCGAAAAAACTGCCTACATTACAGTCAGCAGTCTGTACGCGGGAGAATGCCATAAGGTTTTATGGTAAACTTCAGAATGTATTTAATTTACATCCCGTAACAGAAGTAAGTCTTATTGCCACCAATTTCCGCAAATTTGACACAAGTCGGAGAGAAATGTACAAATTACGGACAGCACTCTGCTGCAACACCCCGGTGACCCCGCGGTGCCGAAATTCACGAAATCCAAACGAGTCGTTAGACATTTGTGGTTATCCCTTCTGAACGAATTATTTGTCAAAATTCGAAAGCTAATGGAGGCAGTACTTGCGAAAGTTTAGGGACGCACGTCTATGTGCTGTGGCTGTCACTGCATGTTTTGAGCAAACTGATGGTTGTGGGGCCGGGCCACCAATACACGAACACAAACTCACGTTTGTTCTGGAGCAAAGTACAACTGTCAGCTGGCCCTCTGTCGCGCTGCTCAGAATAGTTTGAAGAACTCCGGCCCTTAGTTCAATTAAGACAATAAATGAGGCCTCGCAATGAAATTGGCCTTCTTACACGCTTGTGAAATGACGATAAAGAAGAAGCCTTATCAAGGTACGGCGCAACCTCCTCCCCCCTCCAGCAGTTTGTGCTGATATTTTGCTTCCCATCTCTGCCACACAGCGAACGCCGTGCCGTACCTATACTGTGTACTCTTGTTACGCGATTCCTCACCAGTTCCCTGTGTTGCTAGCTGAAACCACACAACTGCCACTAATTGCTTGTTAATAAACATTTCTCTTTCAAACGGAAAGTACAAGGCAAACAGTTTAATTAAATGTAGGCCTTAATTGGACGTCTTTTGTAGCTGCACATGCGCTTACCAACGTCTTGAAGCAGTAATCCTTAAATAAACACAATCATAGGAGAGTTAATGGTGTTTATTTAATGATTACTTACCAAGTGCGCGGTATTGTGCATCAGTTGAAGTCTTGGGGCAGAGTGCTGCTGGTGTCTTCAGCAGACGGCCGGCACAGCCTTCCGTCGACTGTGGTGACAGACTGCCAGACAGTACGATGTTAGCTCAGATGCCACAGTGTGTATTCTTACTTCTGGAGACACCCATTTTATAATTTATTCATTTCTTTTCGGTGACTCGTTTAAACCTGCCTATATAACAGACGTCATACTGTGACGTACAGCATACTGGTGCGTAAATACATACAGATAGACGTACACAAAAACACGGTATCGAGCTAATTTTTCGTTTACACATATATTCGTTGCTGTATCGGCCTTACAGGGCCTCACTTTACATGACAGCACAATTTTAGAAGAACTAAAGGCTGTACAGCCGTATCTGCAAGAAATTAGATTTTGTGGCCTCCGCTGTGCTGGGATATTGCGTGACATCCCAATAGTGCGGCAGAAGTGAAATACACAACAAATTTTGGCTTCTGAAAACTTGCTCCGATGTGGAGTGTAACTAAGGAAATCCTCGCACAGTGTGGAGGCTTTTGGCGCTGAGTGAGCTGGCGGTAGCTGGACGGGTAGAGGCGTCCCGCTCTATTGTTTAGTAGGTATGACTGTAGGTAGCATTGAAGTTCCGTTGTGCGCCTTCAGGATGCTGAAGGTTAGCACACACAATGTGCTGACATGCATGAACATACATACACACATGTGTATTTGTGTATATGAACGAAGCTATATTGCAAAATTAATTTTTGGATGATCTGTGTAGCTCAGTTGGTGTAGATGAAGCTCGAACACAGATTTAGTAGGAAAACTTAAATATGAATATATTACTGTGTAATTTTAGATGTCGTGGGCACTATCAGTACCACAGCCTGCAACATTTATAAAGCCCTGGTTGCTCGCCCTACAGCGCATTCACCAGTACGTGCTAATCACAACAGAAGGCAACTCTGTCCATACCGACGTTAGCCAGCTTGCGCCGTACAGAGAGTGAGCCTATCGGCTGACAATAGGCAGCCCTGAATGTTATTCAGGAGGATTTGGTGCTTCTAAGCATTACCGTGGTTCGTCAGTACGTAGCATGTGAGTGTGTGAGTGTGAACTGGCGCAGGGTAAGTTTCAGTAGCTGGCTTTTGTACATACGGTAATGAACACTGGGGTCCTGTAAACCACGTGGTATTTCGTAATCAGCCGACAGCTTACCACGTAGTTGGTAAGACTGATAATGTACAGTTCACACAAAAATTCACAGCAGAGATCTATTCCAAATCGCGCCACCTAGCTACCCTTCATTTTGGACAATGTTCCATTAAAATTTAACGCGCAGTAATTTAATTCTTCACCATTTTAATACTTCCCATTCTTACATTTTCCTTCTTCCTTCGTTAAATATTGTGTTACACATTTATGTTTCGGTGGCATACTCAAAAGCAAAGCTGCCATCTTTTCTGCACGAAATATGAAAATATTCGTTTCTGTGAGACGAAATGAGAGCTATATGATATACATACATACATACATACACACACACACACATACATACATACATACATACATACATAGGCAACCATAACTGCTGTCGCCTGTTTAGTGATTTTGCTACGGGCTGAAAGATCACTGTTAGGCTAGCATCTTCTCTGCAGTGTAAAGCCTGGCTGCAGGGTGCTCACAGCCCATTGCTGGGCGATAACTGGCTTAAGGTGGCGGGCTTGAAACGTTGATCAATCACTTCCAGCTGGCGTCGAGATTAAGAACAAGTGGAGTTATTTACCGTCGTACCGTGAAGTGGGACAGACTTACATTTTGAACCGTGTCCTGCCACAAATGCTAATTTCATGTACGTTGCGACGTACACAGTTTCACGCCATTTGGTATAAAGGTTGACAGCAGTCAGGTAATAAAAGACCTCTTTGGTGTTCCATGTACTATAGGTGTGTCAGTTGCACGCTGTTGACGTCTCTAGAGAGCGAGATTTCAGTCTGCAGGCAAGCCGCCGGAATGATGTCTTTTACACTTCTTCAGTTTGCATGATGGATGTTGGTGAGGTGCCATGTGACAGCTTGTGACGTCAAACTAGGTGATGCTGCGACACACACTGAGTATTTTTAACCCTTTAGACCGCCAGTGGTCACTTTATATACCACCAGTTTAACATGCAGCAATTCTACGTTCTGCCCACACAGTGTATTTGTGTGTTTTTTGTGGATCTGAGAACAAACAGCGATTATTTCCCTATACAACATTAACTGACTGTTTTGTATAACTGAGACGGAGTGTGTTTACTGCGCGGTACGGACTGAGACTCTAAATAACATTTAAGGTAAAAGCAGTCTGAAGTATTTAACTCACAGGCAGTTAACAGTTCTGCCCCCAAGAAATGCCGCAGCATACAGCATACAAGCAAACCATAGCAAGCGAAAACAAGTGAACTTGCAGGCCACAAATATAAACATACTTCAGACGAAGAGTGTCTTAAGTGAGAAATTTAACAGGATCTCTGTTTCTGTATAAATGCAAAAACTAGGTTTATGAGTGCTAAGGGGAAGCAGAAGTACGGTGGAGAGGGCTGTGCAGCAATCTGCTCTCACCTTTGGTGTTTGGATGGTGAGATGATGGAGACCGTTTTAGCATGTGTGGAATAGATGAGAATTGCATTCAAGTGATTGGTGAGAAGGCATAATGGAAAGAGAGAAACGGAGAGAGGCAGAAATATATAAGATATTATTAAAATGTACCATAAAAAGTAGTTTTTGCTCGTATAGAATAAATCTAACTGCCTTAGTAAAGAGACGACAGACTGGCACTTGTAAACACGAAAACGAACATGTGACTGGGTTTCTTTACTAGATGGGATACTGTCAGCTTTTCAAAGGCTGTCTGATCGATGGAGTTATACTTAATCACGTGACCTGAATCTAGACACTGTCGCCTACAGTTCTGTGAACTGCCCTGTAGGGGACCACATTTGGAAGCAGCGTGTGTCGGTGTGTAAGTTATCGGTACACGATGTGTCTGTCGCATGATCGATACAGGTATTGGCCGGGGTCACAAGTGTTAGCAGCTATTAACACACAGGTATATTGCAACCCCCCTCCACTGCACTTTCATTCTACAAAGGAACTTTTCGTATTTTGTCTATTTCCATATATTACACAGAACTCACCCCCACCCCCCGCCGCCCTGCTGCTGCACCACGTGATCAGAGTTTGTCAGTGGATAAGTGGTTAGCACCGTGTGGCCCGCGGTTCTCTAAACGTTTGTGAAGTCTTCTGCCATTTACTTTACATTTATACACTGTGTGTACATTTTCAGTGTATTTTAACGCAGTAAGGTGCGATGTCCTATCGCACGATACAGTTTCTGTTTGTATTCCTGTTCGTGTAGAATCGGCCTGATGGTGACCAATATGCGAGGTCGAAACTAGTAGCCAGACAATATACTGATCGCAAGCAGCGAGCTGTGGGTGACAGGAAGTATCGATACACACTGTAAATATTACTCCAATAGGGATGGTCCGTATAAAGGTTGTTTAGTGCAGACTCTCCTCGTTGTAGACTTTGTTCAGCGTACAGTCTGTTCATTATAGACTGTTTAGTGCAGACCCTTCCGTGTAGACTTTGTTCAATGTACAGTCTGCTCATTGTAGACTGTTTAGTGTAGATTCTGTTCCGTGTAGACTTTGTTCAGCGTACAGTCTACTCATTATAGACTGTTTAGTGTAGACTCCATTCCGTGTAGACTTTGTTCAGTGTACAGTCTGCTCATTGTAGACTGTTGAGTGTAGACTCCTTTATGTGTAGACTTTGTTCAGCGTAGGTTGTCAGCACAATATAAACTCTTATTTCCCAGCTTCTTACTTCAGCCACGGTCTGTACACGCTGCTACAGAGACCTAACTAACTTGGCAGTCATTTTCAGTGGGTTTCTGTTGACACATTGTGACGCGATTTGGCACAGTTATGGTGACGGGCTGCACAGAGTAACAGCTGCGTAGTGCGTCCGCGGTGCCAGGACACTGAGGTACAGTGCTGTACAGCGCGGTGTGTCCACCTGCCCAGTGACTGTGTCCGGACAGTTTAATGGCCCGAAATGTGAAAATCGTGCAGTCTGATATGTTGGGCTTCCTACGTTATCGGCGAGTTGGCGCTACCGAGTTAGTGCGCACAGTGGCGCAAGGTGCTGACTGCTGTCGTCGTCACGTTGTTTGTGGCACTTACTGCACTCTGTGACGCAGTACACAGACTCGAGCAAGGCGTTCTTTACTTTCAAGCTGTCATGCCGCTTCACAGTACACAAGTACACGTAGCTTCATTTTCTCCCACAACAAAAGCAGCCTGCGGTTTTCACTGAGCCGATTTTCATGAAAATCACAAGTGATCAACAGCACTAGCTGTATGCAGTTCTGTTGTACCCAGTTTCAGGCAGACCGTGCATTACATGTGGACAGTACGGACAGAGCTCTATTCCTTTATACCCGTAGCCGAAACCTTACTTTCACTGGGTCGAATTTTACGGCACTCACAGTCACTGAAAATGACGGAGAGAAATTTATTTGAGCCCTTGATTACGCGATTTTCACGAAACTCATGCGTGCTAGACAACTTCTTGCAAAGAACGCCTATACTGAATTTCATTAAATTCCATCAAACAGTTCAGTGGCTGGTATTAAACGTCTAGTGGACACGAGGGATATAGTCAGCAAAGAACGCCTAAATCTAAGCGTCTATTGGTCTGTATCCATAACCGCCACACCTTGTGTCAAAACAAACATGTCTGTAGCCGGACAAGATTTCGATACGCGATGTTTTTTTTTAAAGGTAAAAACAAGATGAAAATTCGGGGTAATTTGGCCGGTACACAAACCTGAAAACTGTATTTGCTGTTGAAATGTGTGAAAGTGCATGACAATACAAGAGCATCCACAGCATTACTGGCGAGAAAAATGCCCTTCATGCGCTCAGCTACTTTAGAACAAACGGCACCGCAGCCACATCTTTCTGTGTTTCGTGACAAACAAAATGTTACACATTCACGTGCAACTAACTCTGTGTTATATTCTGCTGCTTGGGCTTATACGAGGTATTTGTTCTGAAATGACGGACCAGTTGAAAGCAGGATACCAATGTGCTGTGAAGCACGTGCGCCAGGCTTCCGCAAACGAACAAGTTGCATGTAAAACGCGTTTAAGGACTTTTAAATAATATATCTGTATTGCATCATGGCGGTGCTGCACCACACTACTCTCCACACAGTCGCCATGTAAATTACGGCACTTGTCACACCCTGTGACGAGCGTCTAGATGCCTTCATCGAAAAGGCCGTTGCCAAGAAGTCCAGCCAGTCCTAGACGACGCCTTTTGTCTCTTGGTTCCTCCTCAGATTCTGGCCGGACAAAAATTTGAGTTACAGAAAGAAGTGAGTATCACTTGGTGCAAGGTCGGGGCTGTATGGAGGAATTTTCAAACTTTGCCACTTGAAGTATTTGGGGAATTCGCGTGTCCGGGGTTCGGCGTTTCTTCGCGCATCGTCGTGCAACAAACAAACTGCTCTTGTCAGTAGGCCTCGGCGTCGGTTCTGAATTGACGGCCGTAAATTCATTGGCATTTCTTGAATGAGATATTCTGTAACAACTTCCTAGGTCGGACAGCGAAACACAGCTGGAAAAGTTTCGTGTAATTCAGAAATTGTGAATCGTCTGCTTTGCCCGGGTTCTGTATTTAACGTATTTCAAATTTTCCGTGACAAAAAATTTGCGTCCACTTCGTTGCTCTTCATGCACGTTAGTCACACCATCTTCGAATAACGGACGCTATTTCTTCACATTCTCTCCATTCATGCGCCTTCGCCATGTACTTCAACAACCCGCCTGTGCATTTCTGTCCGACAAACAATGTGGTGCATAAAGACCATACCACCAATCACGCTTCGCAGGTAATGGGGTTGTCGATTTAGTGGTCACCTCTAAAGACTACAGCGAATAGGAAAGAACAAAATTAGACACTGCACTTCGCAACACACGTGTTCCCCTGAAATGCAGAAATTAGCTGAACTCTACAGAAAGTGCGCGAGTCAACTGCACGGCCGCTATAAGTAATCCGTTCTTACTTTCTGGGCGCGCCTCTTTACTACATAACAACTACCTACGTACCTGTCTGACTGACTGACTTACTAACAAACAAAAAAACAAACATAGGTGAGTCCGTGGAGCTAGTCTGTCAGGCGGTAACAATAGTTTTTCAGCTGGTTTACTCAAAAGGAAGTTTCAGTGCCACGGTTACAAAAGCCTATTGCTGTTCTGCATCTTAAGGTAGACCCTTCACACTGCGAATTCAATTTTAATATCATCCTTCAATTTTTCCGTAGTTATTCGAAATAAGCTCTTTCCTGCTTATGCCACTAAAACCTCTTCCATCCCGTAAGTGCACTATATCCCACCCCACCCCACCCCACCCCACCCCACCCCATCCTGTCCGATGGCATTAACAGTACTTTGTGAGCAGTACTAATCACGAAGCTCCTCAGTACGCAGTTTTCTCCGGTGGCCAGTTACTCCCTGTCTCTCAGCACTTTGCCCATGTCACCAAAGGGACCTACAATCACAAAATTAACAATTTTTCTAGTTAGTTATTCAACGTCATGAAGCGCGAATTTAATGTAAGACAAATATAAATCGTAACGGACCTCCTAGAAGACACCAGATTTTCCGTTAGAAGCACCAGAGATTTAATGCTGGGTTCAGAAAATGATGGCTGCTAGTATAATAACCGTTGGCACAAAGGTACACTTTGTGGTTGACATGGAAGCATTCTTACCGTTAAAACAGCGGTATGTCCTGTTACCATTGTGCTGTAGAGAGTTACAAGTGTGTTGTGTTGTGTGCTAGGGTGCAGGGGTTGCTGGAGGGTAAAGGGTGTGATGTCAGCTGCACCCTGCTTGTTCTTTCCACCTCCACAGATTTGAACAGCTCGATTACATGACAAGTGTTTCGTGACGTCACCCAGGAGCTCTCCAATCATTGCGCACTGAAGCAAGTGCTTTCGAATTTGGGTGTGTCGGTGAGTGTGGCCTTGTGTCTAGCGTCGCAGTGCACCGGGTAACAGTCGTTTGTGTCGGGCTGGTCTGAATATCAGATGAGGATCGGGGGACAAACTGTGCTGCTGAGGGTGGTGCTGGAGAATACGGTGCTGAGGGAAATATTGGGGGCCAAAGTGGGAGGAAGTGACGAGAGACTGGAGAAAATTGCATCATGAGGAGCTTCATGATTGATACTGCCTACCAAATATTATTAGGGCCATCAGGTCATCGACGATGAGATGGGCGGGGCTTGTAGCACGTATAATGGACAGAAATGTATACTGGGTTTTGGTTGGAAAACGTGAAGGAAAGGGACGACTGTGAATACGTAGACATAGATGGGAATGTGATATTAACAGGAATTGTGCGGGAATAGGAGAAGAAATAATGGCTTTAAAGAAGATTCTTTAGCGTGGACTTAAATAACTAGTTGTTGGTTTCTCACGGCACACGGCGTTGGCTGCAGACATTGACACGAATGGTACTTTAAATTACGACAAGACATCCGCCTTGCAAATCCCTACAAATTAATTAAATCACGCATCCCTACGTAATGTGTCAGCCTCGATAGTTGAACCACAGTTCGGCAAATAACTCGTAAGGGAAAACGTAAGAAAAAAATTTCGTGTGAAATAATGAATAGTCCTGGCTGAACCATTTCCTCAAATTTTATACCAATTACCAAACCAAAATTTCCAAGTGATCACGCTACGTGTTGCGACGTGTTGCAAGCAGCAATATCCATTCTTCTTCCCGCGTTGTGCGATTTATCCTCTCAGCACTGCAGTACGCAGACGAAAGCAGCTATAGAATTAGAACAGTGTAGTCTGACGAAGTTAGCTCTCGCTACTGCTGCTGGGTTTGGCAGTGCAAACTGCTTGTGTACCATTAAGTTTATTATTTTTCATTTGTTTCGAAGTTCTTGGCCTGAGAAATTTAATATTTCACAGCCCAGTGGTCACTATATGTACCGCCAGTTTAACGTTCAGCAACTCCACGTTCTGCCCACACAGTGTATTTGTGTTTTGCGTGGATCTGAGAACAAACAGCGATTATTTCCCTATACAGCATTAACTGACTGATTTGTATACCAGAGACGATCTTCCTTCGCTGCAAACAGAACACTTCATCACCTAGACAAAGCACTAATGACAGACTGTAAGCACAGACATTCAGAAAATTTCTATAGTTTAGAGAGTTTTTGGCAAAGCTATATTGGCTGAGCTCATCGGTAGCTTTCCCGCATCTTATGGAAGCCGAAATGTTACTACAATATATACTAGGGCCCTCTAATTGTCTCTGACCTCATCCGGGTCATTCCTGAAACCTGTGCAAGTGCTCTGCTCTGTGACGTTTCTGTAACATTTTAATTTAGTGGGTCGATAATTTGTTAGCCTCTTGTACAAAGCCAACCTGGAGGACCACCTCTATTCCGCTGTCTGTGATTGCTTATTCCTTTTATCACTTTCTCTAAATGTCTGCAGGCCAACTATAAGACATGGGGCCACTTGACACTGGAAAGCTGAACAGTTTGCGCTAGAATGTATTGGTGAGTAGGCGTAGTTAATTGAGCATGAGGTACAGCTGAATGTGTCAGAGAGAGAGTTGCTGTGTTCGTTCTCTCAAAGGTCAGTTTTTACTTAAGACCAACAGAAATATTATAAATATCAAGATACTGTAACAAACGATCATCATCATCATCATCATCGTTGTCGTCATGTTTCTCAAGGACTAAGTTTTAATGGCCCGTTCCCGTCTCAGTAGAACAAACAGCACGTCTTTTATCGGCCCTCATGTGTTCCGTTTTCCTGCCGGTTGCCATTTCACAGCAGTCTGGCGCAGTCTTGAACTGTCCGTTGTTACGGTTGTTGATTTGTACGAAAACTGCTTGTGTTTGAAGTTCTTTCGGACCACCTTGGTTTGTTTTGTGGTCAAAGAGTAGCTTCACCGTTACTGGACCGTCCTGATGCTTAGCAATGCAGTTTCGTGTGGAAAATGAAATCGACAAAATTGATTTGACTCACCATTGAAAGTGCCATCCACTGTTGCGAAGGAACAGCCCTCGAATCTGACATATCAGCACAGACTATCTGCCACCCCCTGGCACTCTTGTGGGAAATACATGGAAAACTAATTTACCAGCCACTGAACCAAGTTTCCACGTACATGTGTCCAGTTGTCACAGACATGCGTTCAGCAGGGACGGCTGTTCAGAACAACAACTGACTAACAATGGCGTGGGCATATCTGTCCGGCAACAAAACACTTTAATTTTATGCTCTTAGTCTCTATTGTACTTTTCAACTCTTAACTCCGTACACAGCTGTAATTCATCCAATCTGTGCGCAATTCACAATGCAGAGATTTAGGCTTGGTCTCAAGTGGCAAGCACAAAATGAACAGAGTGTACACGTTGCACTAAGCCGTCAGACTGCTTGTGCAAGTGTGAATACCGTCTGCATGGTCTAGATACACTGCAGTATAGACGGTAGAACAGACGCCAGCTTTATGACGTAAGTGGGTCATAATTGTGACGTTCCAGGCCGGCTAGACGTCAGCTGACAGTGAAAAGAAAAACACAAAATGTAACAAGTGGCAGGAAGATACTAGTTTTTGGTGGCAGAAAGTTCACTTGCAACTTAATTTAATGATGATGGTAATAATAAATCGACAAAATTACATCAGCATATTTAAGTAAAGTGTTAAACTTACTTCTGGATGTTTTCTTTCCTTGTTTCTGTTACTTGTGTAATTGTGTTGAATTTTTTTGCTTGTTTATTTGTGTATTGTGCTTTTTGTGTAATTGTGTGTGTGTGTGTGTGTGTGTTTGTGCTCTTAAGCCTGCGCATAAATACACAAGGATTTAATTGAAATGTTTTATTTCGTATTTTGAAAAAAGTACCTTTAGGAATGGCATGAACGTTCACTTCGTTAAAACTTCCCCAGAGACTGCAGGGTTCGCACCGCCACAATGTTAGTTATGGCCGACTCTCCATAAGCATTTCTGGCAGTACTATCTCCATACTAATTTCAGCCGCCTACCCCTGAATTTCTTTACGTATTTCTGTCAAACCGAATTCGAACAGAATTTGCGATTCTACGTTATCATTTTACATTCGACAACGAAATTTCTGTCAAGATATTTGCACATTTTACAAGATTTGTTTCTTGCACAATTCAGAACCAAAATTAACGGTCTTAATTTGTTCCAGTATCTGCAACGGCGTTGATATCGATTCTGAGAAACTGAAGTGTTTGCAATTGCTTGCCCTTCGGCGTAATCAAGGTGTACGAAAATCCGCAAACTAGATCAAAAGCAGATTACGCAAATTGCGCACGACCACTCTCCCACTATCCCTACAAATCTGCTCTCTTCAAATGAGAAGGGAGACAGGATAGTAAGAGTGAAGGAAGTGCGACGAAGCTAGATAGCAGCTCAGTGGCACTCGCTCTGCGGTGTTGTTGAGGATTCGGGGGTTTCTGGGATGTGAATCCGTGTGTTTGGGTAAATAATTCTGTTTGCCGGCGGCACTGGAGCTATTCAGTCAGTGACACTGCGCCATCTCCCAGAAAACTTCAGCTTTCAGGCGGAACATAACAGACGGCTTGGGAAGTCAAAAAGAAAGAATCAGATACGATATCAGTGTTGAAAATATGAATCAACTGACTTCAGTTTACAGTAGATTAGCCATGGAAAAAACCTCCCAACTTTCCTACAAACCCAATAATCATCACCGTGTTCACAAACCTCCCACCCAACATATTTTCCATCTACGCCGTGATCTATAACGCTGTCTTCTCCTTATACATTTTCCAGTGTCTGCTCTTCTCCTGTATGAATTCCGCTCCCATCAAATCCGAATTTTGTTTTAGGAGATATTCGCTGCTTTTAACAAAACAGATATAGAGGGACAGGCGTCACACGTTCCCAAGTTCATATGGGGGAGCGGAGGGATGAATCCACACATTCCTAACTTTGGAATTAGGTAGAAGTGAGTGGTCAGCTTTATGTGCCGGCCTCTCTACACCAACGACGTCCATATTGAAGGGAAGAGGTTGCCGCCGTCAGGCTGGAAGCTGTGGAGACAGGAAAATCTCTCCTCTTTTGGGAGCCGAAGCGCGGTTCTTTGTCTGAACCTGAAGGTGGTTACTGTAACGAATGAGCTGAAGTCAATCGCTGCAAAACTTAGCTTTTTAAAGTGCTTTCTTTAAGGACGATGTAAAATGATACTATTTCAAAGCGTTGGTGGTAGGTGAATTAGTGAGTGGTGAAATGATACTGACGGGGGAAGACCGAAGTACTGGGAGAGAATCCTGTCCCAGTGCCACTCCGTACACCACAAATCCCTCGTGAACTGATCTCGCATCCGAATCCTGTCGTTTGGTGTTACCGGCGGATGACAAATCCCCTGAGTCGTGGACCTTGTGCGAGTGTGCTAGTCACAGTGCTGTTTGTGCCTAGTGCCTTGGGACTGGAGCGAGCGGCGTGCTGTAGGCTGGCAGAACGAAGCGTACCGGCGTGTAGCGGAACTGAAAATACTTCCCGTTACTTAAACACACATCACTGACTTTGTGGACAGCCCTGAAGTGACGTGGGCTTCTCTCGCACTGTACGAGAGGCTGTTGCCATGGCAACTCATCATTGTTAGTCCCCACTCGTATAGCCCACACGAAGTCCTCAAGCGTCAGAAATTAGCGCTATTATTGCTATGGTGGCTAATAGAAGTTCCTAGAAAACTACTTTAATGCATGCGTAATTGGAATATGGATCTGCTTATGAACCTTAGCACCCCACTTGCCACTTTATATCAGTTCCGTTATCTCCTAAACTTTTAAAGCCCACTGGTCACTATATGTACCACCAGTGGTCACTTTATGTACTGCCAGTTTAACATTCAACAATTTTACGTTCTGCACACACAGTGTATTTATGTGTTTTGTGTGGATCTGAGAACAAACAGCGATTATTTCCCTATACAACATTAACTGACTGCTTTGTATAACCGAGACGGAGTGTTTACTGCGCGGTACGGACTCGGTTTTTAAATAAAAATTAGTTCAGCCTTCGTCCTTAAATCCAGGCTAGTCCGTGTGAGAATTATGGTGAAACAAGACAGCCAATGTACGTATAACGTAACACTGAGGTGCTTTTGTGCAACCATTGTTGTAGTGGAAAAGCAGTAAGTATTACATAACCTGAGTGTGTATTTGTAGCCTTACGTACCCAGCATGTAATGCGCACGCGCCATAGTCTTCAGTGGCCTGCCCCACTCTGCAGTATTTTTCCACATTATCTCATAAACGGCACGATTTTCGAACTGCACACAAAATGTGGGTCTTGATTTTCTCTGCAACGTTTGTCTGAAACATTTCTCTTTCCAAGAAAAAATGAGCGAGCCATGATAAAAATGTGTTTTGGTCTTCATGTAAAGCATTCTGCATTCTTGTCCGATTTTAATGAAACTTGACTTGTCTCGACAGAGTTTCGAAAAATCCTCAAATATCAAACTTAATGAAAATCCGTCCAGTGGGAGCCGAGTTATTCCATGCGGACGGACGGACAGACAGATGGACAGAATAATGTAAATACTTTCCATCCCAACAGAACTCTGTGTAATATTCCTGCAGCAAAACTGACAGTTCAGATCGATAAAATGGGCTGCTGGAATATTCCCTTGTTATGCTCTCCTAATGGCTGCCTACCAGCTGCCGTGCCAAAGAACAAACCTGTCTATAACGGACATATTTACATCCGGACAAACACAACACTCGGTACGTTCATTTATTTACTTTCTTACGACATGTTTCGATCGCTCCATTTGCCCATCTTCAGGTTGACAACACCATAACATAAATGGCAATGTTTGTTCCCTTCGTCTCAGTTCCACACTTTCTTAGTACACAGGTCTGACGAAGACCCGTAAATAGATCGAAACGACTTACCTTAGAAGATTGTGATGTGTATGACGGATTGCTGAATGAATATATCTATGACCAAGATTACGATAAGGAGGAACTGTACCTCCACTTCACTATACGTCGTTCCTGACGTGATAATTTATAAAGCTCGCACCGGCTGTTCTGTCACCTCAGTTTCTACAGTACAGTAAACGAAGTGCGTCTGCGTTACACAGGCCAACTGTGTGAGGAAAAGAGTCGCACTTTGCTGTGCGAATCACAAGAAATACACAAACACGCTGTGCAGCAAAACGTGTTATCGAAGCGTATAGCGAAGCCTATAAATCTACCGCTATGTGACGGAGGATTGAAAACCGTGACGTCACAAGGCCATGGCCGTGTTCAGCATTGGAGCGATGGGGTGGCCAGCGCGTGTCAGCCAGCACGATGTGAAGATCCACTCGATTGCTTCTTCTTCCCTCTTGTTCTGTGAAAAATTGCTCCGTGATTTACTCTATCCGTTCTTCTGATTGTTTTATATGTCCGTCCGTCTGTCACCAGTTATTCCCCGGAGCTCGTGTTGATTTTTCAAATTGGCTTCCCTCAAATTTTTCAAATCTGCTTTACGTATTTCTTTCCAGTTGCACACAAGTGAGTCCTTACTGAGAAGCTGATAGTTCCTCAACTAACTGACAAATGTTAATTAATTTGAGCGACCCGCCAGTTTCTTACAGTGTTTCAAAATAGTCCCCCCCTTGAGCCAGCTCAATCCAGTCAGAGGAGTTTCATCCTACTTCCCTAAGATCCATTTCAGTACTATTCTGCCATCTGCATCTAGGCCTTTGAAGTGGTGTCGGACTATCAGGTTTCCCCACATTTATTCTCTTTGTATCTCTATTCCCATGCGTGCTACAATCCATGCCCATCTAATAGTCTTTGATTTGTTCACCTTGATGCTATCTGAAGCGCAGTACCAATCACTCATCTCCTCAGTACACAGTTCTTTGTATACAGCTGCCAGCCCAACATCGAACACGCTTACAATGAGTCCCTCCCTTAGTGGCCGGTTACAGAATACGGACATGTGACGTCATTCAGAAAAGAAGCTGTTTTCAAATGCATGAAGAGAAGACAAAATACATTTTCGACACAAATTTGGCGGAACATACGTTCAGGACAAAAAACTCTAATGTTTTACCCTTTTGTAAGGGGTCTCTTGCACACGGACAGGCAAATTGGACAGTTTTTAGTGAAATCACAATATTTGAAGATTACTGTCGTATATTGAATGCAACAGAATGGGCTGCGGCAGTTGCCTAAAGGTGCAAGCAGAACAGTATGCGCGGAATGGTCGTGTTCATAGCCACAGATGCATGGAGAAAAAGGCGCACTATTTGAATCAACCGAGTGTGACTGTGACGTCACAGAGTAAATCACGCTCACAACACAAATGTGTGCGATATAAAGCTGTGCCGTTTGGTGGGCACCTTGAACTTCAGGCTAAATCTTGAGGATACAGAGCGTATGAAACATTGGAGACAACGAACAGGTCAAAACTAACTTACACAGAGACCACTTACAGGTCAAAACGGACTTACATGGCGGCCAGACACTCATCAAAACTTCTTCAAGTACCAGTAGTCTCTATTTTCAGCAGTACCGCTGACATAACCTCAGATGTCACATTAATTTGCCTCCAGATGTACTTCGTACTAAACTAAGGTCTTGGGTGTGCAGAGAGCACAGTAACTGCTTTAGCATGATGCAGAAGTGGAAAAGGCAAACGACTTTAGGTTTTATCGCTTCTAAACTCTTCGTGAACAGTTTCTTGGATGCACCCTGTTAAATCAGACATATTATGGGTTCTAGGGTAGTTAGTATACTTTAGTTCAAACGCACCAAAATTCTCTCTTTTGACGTGTATAAATGGTTTGTTTGTCAGGGGCTGACATCAATGTGAAGAGTTGATAAGAAAACACAAAGAATTTAAATGTTCGAAATTTGTAAAAATAAAATTCCCTCAGTCATGTAAGCGTGTCAGAGAGCCCTCCAAGGTGTTCGGAAATAAATGGAAAGGGAAATAAAATTAACGCAGCGCATTGTGTCTTTCACAACTCATTTTTACCAAAGTATTACATTCGAGTGCCTCTTCGCCGAATATTCCCCAGTTTGCCTACCCCTTACAACGTGTAAATAACAACGGTGTCAGTCACTTCCGTGACACTTTCAGTTCCACAGCAGTAACTTTCTGCTCCAACATTAGCAATTTCAAACTCTCGTGCCCACAATATTTTCACCCCATCATTTGACTCTCAATTCCACAGGAATTATGTCCCGCTAAGGCAGCTTCTTCTCTAAGGTATTGGTACCTTGGCGTGGAGACAGACGTGCGTATCCAAAAAGAGGGGCGACTTTTTTAGTTTCAGATTTTTTGCTTTTATTTTCCCCCAGTCAATTTTCGCTTTTTCAGACCTTAATTTGGTCTACTAAGAACAGATTTGTTCCTTTTTTAAAAATTTCATTATTTGTATGTTTTATACTTCTGTATTTTGACTTATGAAGGACTGTGATGTGAATACATGTATGTGTGTGTGTATGTATGTATTTTTTGAATATGGTTTATTGCTTCCTTCATTACAGCCGTAATGCTACAAGCTTTATATTTCATGTTGTTTGTAGAATGTACAAGTAGTGCAATCTTACATGTTATTTTCAACTATATTATAAACTTTACATTCCTTGATGATTGCATATAGTTCTGTTCTAAGATCTTACAGTTCTTACATCTGTGTTACAATCGTTACGTCTCTTGGCTATGATCTAATGTTACATTCTCTCAATTGTTGTATGTATTTGATTTAACTCTCTAACAGTTCACTTTACAGCTATTTTGTTTTACGTTTATCTCATGCAAAGGTATTTTGTTAGTAAATTTCATAAATTCATAAAGGACCCACAGGACCTACATATCCACCGAAGACAAGAGAAGGGCAGCCATTATAATTACCAACGACAATATAGACGCAGTACTTATTAATCAATTATGCGATAGAGATAACGTAGTCTTAGAACTGAAATACAAGAGTATAAGGATCTTCGCAGCAAATATGTATTTTGACATAAATGAGGAAATGGATACAAAGACGGCAAAGTTTGACGAAATAATACAACTCAGCAAAGGATCCGGTATTCTGATCGCCATGGACAGCAATTCCAGATCAGCGGAATGGCACGACGAACAAACAAACTCAAGAGGCAAAACGTTGGAAGAAATTCTGACATGTACAGATCTACATATTATGAAAGGAGAAAGCGAGAGGACCACATTCCGGAGTCGCAGAGGAAGCGGCAACATAGACTTAACGGTTGTCAACAATCGACTACTTAAAAATTTCCATGACTGGGAAATCAGCGACGAAGAAGGCTGTTCTGACCATAACAATAAAATTTAAGCTAGGACACGAAACTAAACATGTAACCGAACACAACCACTACGGGCTTAGAAACATTATACAAGAACAGCACTACAACAGATTTGACCAAAACTTGAGAGAACTTGTTGCAATGAAGTTTCAAATGGAAAATACACAAAAAAAAAAGAAACTTAGGAAGTCTGGATAGCAACTAAGCAACACACATTAAGGAAACAGGCAAGATAGAAAGTGTCGTAGAAAAACTCAAGGAAGCTGTAACATTGTCCTGCAATAAATAATTTAAAACTCGAAAGAATACAAAGAAAACGACAAAGCAAAAATCGGTCCCATGGTGGACAGAGGAACTTACCATGAAAAGGAGAGAAAAACTGAACACCCTAAGAAGACGCTACCAGAGAACGAAAATAAATGAAGAGTTAAGGGAGCACCTCAAAAACAGATATTTTGAGGAAAAAACAACGTATGAAGCAACAATATAAAAGGGAAATCAAAGTTGTGGAAAGAATATTGGAACTTGACACCAGGCACAAACCCATGGAACGCAGTCTACAAGCTAGCACTAAATAAAAAGAGAAGCCAAACGATGTATGTATGTATGTATGTATGTATGTATGTATGTATGTATGTATGTATGTATGTATGTATGTATGTATGTATGTATGTATGTATGTATGTATGTATGTATGTATGTATGTATGTATGT
>Ga0123355_10004172_pt1 | contig 20983 bp, 11 predicted proteins | sample TergutEmb28metaG_3_FD_89872 | JGI IMG/M metagenome (GOLD analysis project Ga0123355, IMG submission 89872) | Embiratermes neotenicus P1 segment gut microbial communities from Petit-Saut dam, French Guiana - Emb289 P1 | ecosystem: Host-associated > Arthropoda: Insects > Digestive system > Gut ...
CATTTTAAAGGCATTGGTTCACAGATGTATCACGCTTTTCATACCGTACGGGACCAGCTACGGGGGGGGGGTTGCCGTGGTTTGCTGAGCAGCAACGAAAACTTCAACTGCCTTGCGAAATTAATTGGAAATCAACTTAAAGAATAAGGCACACTCGTGCCTACAAGCAGACTTAATAGCCGTTTCTGTGCTATGGCAGCGGTAGCTTAATATTTTAAAGTTCGGTGTTTAGTATATGTACCACGAGGTTTAACATTCGGTACTTCTTTCGTGTCCTTCACAGACTGTACTGACATGATGACTATGGATCTCATGATACACACAGATTATTGTCACAAACGCCATTAACTGACTGATCTTAAACGGAGACAGCCTGTTCTCTGCGACGCATTTAGTGAATTTTTAATTATAAATTAATTTAGACATTTTCGTCTTCCAAAGGCTAAATCCCTATTCCTCTTCTCCTTCCTCTGCAGCAGCCTACAGTTCTTATTCAGCATCCGAGGGTTACAACCCTCTGCCCTATTCCCATTCAGAATTAACTACAAAATTACAAATATCCGTAAACAGTTGGTAGGGCTCTTTTTGTGAGAGGCAGAACCCATCCCAAGACCTCCACCTACACGGGACAACAGAATACAGAAACAAGCTCACTCACACACACAAACGCACACACGCACCCACACACACGCACTCACACACACACACGCACACACGCACACACATACACACACACACACCCTACGTGTCCAGCAGGATTAAAACCCGTAATCCCAATACCAATACGAATTAGACCGTGTAAGTCGGCGGTAGGCTCTAATGGAACGTATAATTTTTGTGTGAGGGCAGATCATTCATCGACAGTTTGAACACACTGCTTTATGGGTCATATCACCAACAAACTTAATAATTAAGCACAGTCGCTGTTATACTAAAGTCCATACTAATCAACGGTATTCACTACCTACAAAACGCAACATTAAAGTAAAATCTATTATCCTTTCGATCGTTTCGTTTCGTTTGGTATGCCTTGTTATATTTTACATTTCCGGAGTATGAAACATCTAAGGAAATAATATGAAACATCTAAGGAAATAATGCAATAACACTGAATTAATCCCAAAACATATCGTGACACTCTTCATGAATTAGTAAGGGAGTCTCACGTGACTAGAAAGAGCAGGTATGGGTACTTACCATCATGCAGATAACCAGACGCGTTGCTGGCAGGTGTAGGGGTAACAGCGGTGGGCGGATGGCCACCGCCACTGCTTGTACCAGTGTTGGCCACCTTCTGGTCTCCGCCTGTCAGAGGGTGATAGCCACCCAGGAACTCGCTGAGATCTGGCACGCACACGGACTCGTACAGGTTTGGCGGCACGTTTTCGAGGGCCGATCTTTCCTTCTCCACGTCTGAAACAGCAGTCACATCACGTCTCAACAGTGAATATTCCTACGTAATGTGCCATGTTTGAGAAGAAATGCAACACGAGGATGCAGATTCAATCGCTAAGCATCCCATGTGTCAACTGCGGTAGACACAGCAAAAACAGGGCAATTTCTCACAATACATGACTTGTCCCATATCAATATCGATTTCACAGAAGCCCCATCCTAAACCATCCCCCGCAGCGGCGCAACAGACCAGATTAGCTGACACTACTGACTTATCCGACAGGGCTGCACACCGAACATTCAGTTCTTCCGGGATGCACATTCCACGTCGACTGGTGAAAAGTCACCGAAGTTTCGAAGAACCGTAGCACCTAGTCTTGGAATGGTTTACGCTGAAGATGAAGGCGATAGGATCCCTCGAGCTGTCGGTACCAATGTGCCTGTCTACAACGCGTAATATCCCGGAAGCAACACCGCTGGAGGACCATGACTTCGTCCCACTCTCAGTATCCGACATGGCCGGGCAGGAGATTCAGTTTAGTACGCAACATGTCCAAATCCCTTTGCTTAGTCGTTCTGACAAACCACTGATAACTGGGCTTCAAGATATTCTAGTGATAAAATCTTCCCGCCCGGGAACCTACCCTGGACTTAACTCTCTAAACGCACGCTGCTTACCCAAGTCCGTTTATTCATGTAGATGTAGTTACATTACAGTATGCCGAACGTAACAACTGCGACCTACAAGTCAGAATTGTGCAAGACAGTTTATTTTTCCATGTGTGTACTATGGGCGGTAGGAATAGCGTAGGCTCTAACGACTCTCTACGGGCTGGACGTTACGGGGTTCGAACTCCGTTGGGGGCTAGGTTTTCCGCACCCGTCCAGACCAGCCCTGGTTCCCATCCAGCCTCCTGTACAATGGGTAATGGATTTACTTCCTGGAGTAAAGCGGTCAGGCCGTGGCGTTGGCCACCCACCCATATCTAGCGACGAGGTTAAAGAAAGAGTAAGCTGTGCCTCTAACCCTTTCCTGGCCTTCATGGCACGTTATAGGGAAAACTTAACCTTTACTGGTGTATTTTGCCCCACATTCTAACCAGCAATTGCTGTCCTATATCAATGTAAAAAAGCTGAGAGATGGACAGACATGTACCACAAATGAAAGACAGAAAACACATATTACAAAACGCTAGTCAAATTTAAAGGCAAGATACTATTCTGGAGACCTAGATATAAGAAGGATAGCATTAAAATTGGTCTTAAATAAAGAAGGGTGTGCGCTAAAATTGGCTCAGAATAGACTCCAATGGCGGGATCTGGTAGACAAAGCAAGGAACGTTCATCTTCGAGAGGAGGAATATACACCAGATTTCTTCACCAGTTGAAACACTACAAGCTCAGCTAAGACTCCAGCCCCTTTATTAAATCCTGACATTAAAGGAATCAGTATTCTGCCAAAATATGATACAGTAAAAAAAGAAAAGTCACCTCAGAACTAAATTTTCATGTGACTTAAGAGGAAGCGACGCGAAAATTCGCAACATTGCACCAGTGTTTCTTAGATCACTTCCCAACACGCGTGCGCTCTGTTAACCTCGCACACACCTAATTCATTACGAAAAGTAGACAGTCTATGTATTATTGACTAGCTACATGGTCGACTCATTCCGATTTGCAGTGTTTCGCTGTAACACAGCTATCTGAGACAGGAATATAATTAGTTTACAATTCTTGCTCTCTAAAATGTCACTAAACTTCGTTCAGGTCAGTTTATGCATCTGGAAGCAGGCTTACAACAAATGAAGTTTAGTCACACTGCGAACGTGAAAATTATTTACCAAATAACTGCAAACAGGACAAGCTGCATCTTCTAACGGAATTTAATGTTGAAGATTTGCAAAGAAGTACGGGTCTAAAATTATACGTCAGTGTTGGCATTTGTGACTCTTGACAAAAACAAAACATCGTAAAATTATATTCGTCTGAGGGCGGAAAAATTAAAAACTCTGCAAATGTACTTGTTAAGACAGAAGGGCCAAACTTTACGATCTGCGCACGTTTCGGAAGCTGGTAGGTTGTCTGAAGGTCCAGAAGTGTTGCATAATCAGCAAATAAATCAACGTCCACAATCCCTTCAAAATGTATGCACACTTGTTTCGCAATTGTACTCTTGAATCCCCTCCCTCAGTAAGGTGTAACTACTAGTGTTTCATTCGGCGAAGTATAAACACTGCCTGTGACAGGAACTGGACATATTGGAAACGCACAATCCATACTTCTTCCATTCATTTGCATCCAGTGTGGGCAGGTGATAGTGGTGCCGGAAGTAAGACCTCCATGGCATTGTCAAATTTCCTCTCATTACAATTTCAGTACAATATTGGAACGGTTTGGCATTGACGATTAAAAGCTATTGGCTTGTTTGTTACAAGAGGAATCAGGATATCCTGGCTGGCCAATACACAGGGGATGTCGCCGCATTCATTCCCTTCCCGGACACTCTACATCCCCTTCCTGGATGAAAACGTTTTCTATTACAATACGCTGTGCCAGGATATGAGGGGGGAACCTTAACTAGGGAGGGGCTATGCTGCGAGCCCAGATTTAGTCCAGCAGCGTCAGAGTTTGGGCGCACAACGGCGTCGGATGAAGTACAGTGCGTGCATGCGAAACGTTCTTGTGGATATTAAAACGAGATTTTGTGTCAGATAAAGTGAGTGTGACCGTGATCGAATGTGAAGAGAAGCGACGACGACGGCGTCTTCACGGGACGAAATGTGAGTATACGCTGCAGTGATGTACAGAACTGAGAATCTAGTGCGTGGTACGGAGTATCTGAACCATTTAACAGAAACATGCGCATGTCAATTAGCAGTTATATTCGATAATATGTGAACAAACTGCGAAGGCAGGTAGCTTAAAATACTCGCGACCTGACTTTTTTATTTTAACGAGATCCGGCAAAAGCCTATTTGCAAAGCGTTGTATTTTTTCTTCGTATAAGCAAATCTTCAAATACATTTCAAATCGTAAAGTAGGACTACGTCGTTTGTACGAAGTAATTTTCAGACCGCAGAAAAGAACACGGTAGCATTTAAGGTAAAAAAAAAATAAATGTCTACATAACGTAGACATGCAGCACGCAGAACGCAAATGCCAATTGGCGCTTCGCCTGCTGTTAGGCCTTTGGACACACATAATAAGTGGTTTTAAAGACTGTCAAATGTTATCTGCGCTAGACTCTATCTATATGGTCTAGCGTAGACGAATGAAATACGAATATGTGTAGCACTGGTGGAATAACACTGCCAGGAGAAAACCGTATTAATCGGAGAAAAAACTGTTACAACGCCATTTTGGCTGCCACAAATCCCACATCGACTGGCCTGGTATCGAATTCGGGCATCCGAGATGACAGGCCGGCGACAAACCGCCTGAACCCTGGTGCGACCACAAAAAGAATAACTACACCGAAAGAACACATCAATAACTGCGAAATGCTCGAACATGACTGCTGGCGTTCTGAAAGCTATTCGCACATTGCGACGACAGCAAGAAGCAACCGGCACTGTTTCCTATAGGCATAATACTTGAGGGGCGATGAAACCTAAGAATACATTTATCTGTAATATATTCAACAAAGTTCTTTTTACTCACGAGGTCAAATATCTAATGAAACTGTGTATGATCTCGTACAGATAGTAAATAAAAAAACAGGCTAACCCACACAACGCCTCTATGCCGCGTGTGCATCAAAGGCAGAAAAACGCTCACGAATTCTTAGCCTTAGTAATACGGTTCGCGAGGCGCATTTCTAGGCATTAGCCACGCGCCTGGGAAGAATAAAGGAAGCCACGCATGCGTCACACTAGCCACTAAGCAATCCGAACGAAATTCGAACTGCTTATCTTCCCAATATTATTCCTCTTGTCTATCAAGCTGCTCTATTTGGTGATCGAACCCAGAATATATGGAATGTGAAACAGGGGGCTAGCCATAAAACCAGTATGGATACAGATTAGGCGAATGCATCACGAACTGACAGTCTTGCACAAGAGTGTTCCCACAAATGTTAATACACAGCACGCCTCAAACTGATTATACCAAACAGATGACGCCACACTTGGCGGGCATCGAAAGACACGCTCGGCTAATGATAATTCCCGTTTTGTGTGCGCCTGATTTTGAATTCGAATCTTGGTCAGTAGTTACGCAAGATTTCAATAAAGATTTACTGTCGATTTCCTCAATACCTTCAGATACATGCTAGAATAGTGTTTTTATTCTTTCCAGTTCGTCTCTCACAATCCTCATATTCGACGCTACTTATCACACGCACACACTTCACAGCACTGTTGAGTAATACAAGGATCAATCACACGTTCATCGACGTTTGTTATCCTTTACACTGTTGGTCATTTTAGTAGATGGGTACTTAATGGCGCTGTATCAGTCACTGGGGTCATTTCGTGGCAGGTAAAAACGTGTGATAAGGCCTACGTACTGGAAATGACAAGATAAGATGTACTGTCCTAAGATTGGTTTGGACATCTCATACGTATTAATGGGGATCGCATTCGTTCCGGCTTTCCCAGGACAGTGCCGATTTTATGAGGCTTAAAGATATTTCTTTCGGTGTCCCGCAAAATTCGGTTCGAGATGCCAGGCATCCCGGTTATTTCCATGTCATACAAATAATACATTTCTGACACTTTTAACGAAAATTCTGACTGCCCTACAGTGAGGGAGAGCATCTGTAGAAATGAGACAACAATCAACCAGTGATTATGATAGGAAAAGGGAGATACGTAGATTAGTGATTATGTAGTCTGTACTGAGAAAGTACAATTCGAGGTACGAATATGGAACAGAGTCAGTGAATTTAATGAGTTTGATGATTTTGGTTATTATTATTATTTCATTGTTCCTGTCTTCAGATCATAATTGTCTCTGTTATCTCGTTGTAGTAATATTAATAAATTACACGGCTCTTAGTTATGAGTGACAGGCTAAGAATTTTGTCTTGTCCCCCCATCCGGCCATCTAAATGCAATTCAGTGTTCCAGTTTTTAGCTTTTAAAATATGGTATCCCTATGCATTAAACAATGTGTAGTATAGCATAAAGTGTTCGTACGTGGCACAAAAAATCTACAAGCACTTTTCAAGAAAATGAAGAAATTAACAGGGGAGGAAAAAATATCATGCATAGGAAATGACATACGGACCTCAAAAAATGCAGTGTCCTACGTACGAAGTCCTTAATCACCAGTAATAGCAGTGCAGGTAGAGCTCAGAACGTATCGGCCACATAGCCTTATGGTAGCTGAAAACATTATATTCCACGAAAAAGACACATGTTGACCAATTACATGTAATCATACACAATGCAGCCTAGTGTAATGACGGTACACTGCACGCATGCTGTATCTTAATCTGATGAGGATAAACCAAGGTTTAGCACCTGTTTTAGGTATAGCACGTTCGAAACGTGATGGCACACGCGCAGAAACCAGATCTGGTCTTTCAGCGAAACGGACGAGTCCATTTAAATCGGCGGGGGTGTCAGTTCAGTCGACTACTGGCAGTCAAGAAGTGCGGATCAGCGGACAGCGATTGTATAGACCGTGTTCCGACGTACAGCGCTAGGCTGCTGGCTACCCACTCCATTTGCATCTTTCTCCTTCACTTCCTCTCCCGTGCGTCAACGTGTGCCATCAGGTTCCGAACGCGCTATACTAACGGCACTGTGAAGCCAGCCAAGAAACTGAGGGTTCATTTGGCAGCCAAGGGTCAATTCTCTTTTCGTTTTCTATATTCACTCGGATTTAAGATGTGGGCCCGGTAGCTCAGTCGGTATAGCGACTGACTACGGGTTGGACGGTCCGGGATCGAATCCCAAGGGGGACGAGATTTTCCGCCCGTCCAGACCGGGCCTGGGGCCCACCAGCCTCCTGTAAAATGGGTACCGGGTCTTTCCCGAGGGTAAAGTGCGGCCGGGGCGTGCTGCTGACCACTCACCCCTTCTAGCACCGCGGTCATGGAAGAGTAGAGCTATATACCTCTACCCACCCTCTGGGCCACACGGGGCCTGTAATGGGAACACTTTACCTTTTTACCTTTTTTTTACTCGGTGTTAAGAGCTTCGCTGTAGTGTATCTGAATCCTATTTGAAAGTCTAGCATCATCAATTTATTTGTTTGGCTTCTTATTGTTTGCTATACGACGAGTGCATGGTTAATCATCAACCCGCCACATAATCAAAAAAGCAAAGCAGTTCATAAATATCACTAAAACAAGGTAATTGAGATAAAAAAAATGACGCGTATCGCGTATAGATACCGACAGGCGACGTAACATAAGGTAACATTGACGCGCGATCGTGCAACCATTGTTGCAGTGGAAATGCAATAAATATTACATATGCTAAGTGTGTGTTTGTAGCCTCGAGCATCCAGCATGCAATGCGCATGCGCCATACTGTCATCTGTGACCTGCCCGGGTGTACAGAATTTTTCCAAATTATCTCATAAACGGTATGATTTTCGAAAAAAAAAAATTGACTGCAAAATGTGTTTTGATTTGCTCCATAACTTTTGTCTGAAAGAATTTCTCATGTTAAGAAGAAATGAGAGAGATATCAAAAAACTATCCTGGTCTTCCTGTACAGTGCCCGCTATTCTTGTCAGAGTTTAATGAAACTTGACATTTCTCGACAGATTTTCGAGAAATATTCAAATATCAAATTTCACGAAAATCCATCCAGTGGGAGCCGAGTTGTTCCATGTGGACAGACGGGCAGGCGGACGGACAGAGACATGAAGAAGCTAGTCGCTGTCTCAATTTTGCGAACGCGCATAAAAATAAAATAAACTCGTTCAGTTCCCTTACTCATTTTTTTTTACACATCCCTTCCTCACCCTTCGCTGTCTCTGTCCAGACTACATACACCCCCCCCCCAATCCTCTCTCTCTCTCTCCCCCTCCTATTCCTTCCCATTGGTGGCCAGCTGATGGCTCTCCTACTACTAGAAATGTTTCTCCCGTCGTGGGAAAGACGAAGTATTCGTATATTTCTCAAAATGTCGTAGTGTTATGTCTTGGAAAACTCTGGGATATTTAGCTTCCCAGATCGGATTTTACGGGACGCCAGGATAGAGCACTTCAAAGCTCACAAAACTGGGACTGTCCCTAAAACCCCCGCGACGAATGGGATCACGATTTATAAGGGCAGTTACACAACACGTATTATTCAGATTCTAGTTCTTCATTACTGCAGGACACTTGTACGGAATCCAATAAGTTTATCTGTTCGTCTCCCACTAGGCTTTCTTTTCAGGGAGATCTGATGCAGAGCAATGACCGTGCGTTATATTTCAGTGTTTCAGCCGAGAGCCACAACGTACATCGGGACAGCCTAACACATGCCACGGTAGCCCAGTGAAGGCCAGGATAATCCACTGTACTCCAGGGAAATCCAGTGTAGGCGTGGGCAGCCAAACGTATTCCAGAGCAGCCCAAAGTACAACAGGGCTACCACCGCAACGTCAGGGGAGCCAAATATGAGGACAGTCCAGTATACAAGAGGGCTACAAAGGGAACATCAGAACAGTTCACGGGAACTCCCATATCAGGCCCGCCCAGTAAGCGTCACGTCAGCCCATTGCGTATCAGGACAGCCCACTGTACACCAGGTATGTCAAATGTAGGTCAGGACAGCGCGAGTTAGGGCAGCGTACACACGGTTGGCAACTCGATGTGTATCGGAACATATGATATCTATATAAAGGTCATAAGAGTCCAGCATAGGCTTATATCTTAATCAAAGCATTCAGAAAGGAAGCACACACCTTACCAGAACTTAACAAGTTCCGACCGACGGTTTGTGCTTCCTTTCTGCAGTGCAGTACAAGTCACAACACACCAATGTGTGTCATGAGAGATCCGTATACGAAACCTTATGTCAACGCAGACCTACGCACATCAGGCCACTCCATAAGCAGTTGTCAATCGCGAATAAGATTCAAAACTCAGTACTACACATTTACAAGCAAAGGACGGATAGTTTCTGGATTTAATTCGTCTCTCGTATTGCTCTTCGAGCGCCCAAAAGCCTGTGAGCTGAAAGGCAATTCGACAGACTTGCACATCTTAACACCGTTCAAGATTTACAAACACACTTCCCTCCATTAGTTACTACAACGAGGGTACGGACCCTCGGAAATGGAGGTCCGCAACACAAGAGCCGACTGCTGTAAAGAGGTCGCGTCTCTATACCGTAGTGAACAGTACCCTTTTTTAATACTTTCAGTCCCAATTTTCATCCACTGGAGTAAAATGCTGATGCAAGCGAAAACATTTTCAGCAAACACATCAAGTGCTATATAATCAGACGGCAGGCCTACAGTGTACGTACTGTTTTCATTGTTAGCTACCTTACAACTTATCTGTTTCCATCTATACGTTCAGACCGACATAGAGGTGATTATTTTTAACAATACGTCGTAAACATATTTTATTCCCAGCTCATTACATTAGCGATATTCTCGAATATAATGAGTCAACAATTCATCAAGTTGTCCGAAGAACCGGTTAAATGTACATCCATTATCGTGGCACACAGCTCGTATGAGAATGCAGTGGTTAGACTCAGATACGCATAATCTAATACAGAAGGACATGAATCTCAGCAACTACGCTAAATTTAATGACAAGGAGTGGTCTTGAACGTAACTAGATACTGACCTGAATGACCTGCTCATACATAGGCTCCTGGACACCCATTTTGCTTTTATGTACGATTACACACGCGCGCGCACGCACGCACACACACAACATATATTTCCAGAAAATTCATTTGCAGGAAAGCGAAATAAAATCCTTATTTCCGATCATAAGAACACAGGACAGAAATTCCTTATCAGTAACATTTGCTTTTGCTTCGAGAGCTGACCTCCATACAATATTTCTGAAGAAACGACGTTTTATGCTCTCCGTTTACTTAAAACTCCTTGGTTAAGAAAATAACACACTGACGATCCTGTGTCGGGTGCTGATGTGCAGTGCAGTGTTCTTCCAGGCGCAACAGGTGGCCGTCTTTCAGTTGTAAGAAAGTGTTCCTATGATTTAACGAACATTCCCGTAATCACGAATATGTAGCTGTATCAAAGCACAGGAGTAATATAGATTCAAATATACTATATGCGAGTACAATATAAGTTTATTTATATTCACACTCAGAAGCCTGAAATTAATCTGAATGACCACTAAACCTTCAGTTCCCATCTCATAAAACACAGTATCTCCAACACACAGACCAGCCAATTAAAGCTGTTTAAGGAAATAAGTGAAACACGTACATTCCGTAAAGCGCATGAATTCCACAATATACCGTGGGCAAGATTCAAAAGTTTTAATATTAAAGCCGGTGACACAAAAAACTATGCGTTTTTAAGTAACAATACATGTGTAAGTGTGCAGGAACATAAGCTTAGTTGTGTGTTATCATTAAAGTGTTACATTGACCGACAAACACAAATTCACACTGGTCCGTTATTCAGCACTACTACATGTTTCGGCTGTCAACATCAGCCATCAACTAGGCATCGGTTCGCAAAAAAAAAAAAATGGTGTAAAATTGTTATAGACTGCTGAGAACTGTTATTCCGAAAACGCAATAATGATATTAAATACTGAAACAGAAACGTCGTGGGTATAAGCCAAGGTTTCGTATCAAATACAAAACTGTACATACAAACGGTAAAATACAAGGTAAAAGATGACAAAATTAGTGGAAAAAGTCTTAGCAGACTACGTACGCCAGTTTCGTAGCAATTTTACACCACTTTGCTAGGAGAGGCCTCTCCCTTTTTTCATTTTTTTTTTTTTGTGAACCGATGCTCACCTGATTATGGCTGATGTAGGCAGCCGAAGCATGTAGTGCTGAATAAAGACCCAATACATTTGACGTGTATGGTTGTGTTTGTTGGTTAATATAACACTTTAATGAACATAAGCTTGTACAAAATGGGGACAGGAGAATCTTAAATAGGCCACGACTGCTTCCATTAAAGCATAGGGAAAGACAGGAGTGAGGGGGAAGTGCTTTATTTCAAGACTGTCAACTGCTAAGATGATACAGGGACGGTGGTAGATGAACGGAGTACGGAGCACTGGTGGAATGATACTGAGAGGGCGAAACAGAAGTACTCGGTGAAAAACCTGTCCAAGTGCCACTTTGCCCATCGAAGTTAAGGCCCCACTCACCATTCGCTATAACCATCCCGTTACAAGCTGTGTCACTGCGCGACGAGACAGCGCCCTCATATGAACTATAAATCAGTAACACAAACATACACTAGCATAACACACGTCAGTACTTGACTACAGCGTATTTGTGAATCAAAAATAACTGCACTCACGGCTGGTCTTCTAAAATGCAACTCAGCATGAAAACACAAACATCTTACGGCTTAAAGACGCCCGAACTGTGCTCACAACTGGTCCTGACTTCCCTCAGACAAGTCATTGCGACAAACTCAACGTCGCTTAAGATTCCCCTAATGCAACACCACTTCTTTTTCGTTGCAGTTACGTTACCTGTGGAAATCATGTCGCAGCTGGACCAGTGAGCAGTCGCACACAACAGTCAGGCCGTGATGATGCTGAGGACCCACACAGGGCTACATCCGGTACACACCGGAAATAAAGGACACAACGCCCCCTCCCCCAACATACGGTTCAGCGAACATGTGGAATGTGTACAAAAAGGTTTCCAAACATGGTAGGAAGGTGAAATCACCAGATTGAATATCCGCTGGGAGGGTAATTACTTTATCGTTTATATCCATCATTTGGTACAGTCCTCTTTAAAAAAATTAACATACGTTTGAGTCATAACGCATTTTCATGTATAAGGTACATGACTTAGGTTTGATCACGGAGCGCAGGCAATTAAAAAAAGGTCTACATGTCATAGAGCACGCGGTGGCGCAGTTGGTTGAGGCACCGCGCTACAAGCCGGAATGTCGCGGGTTCGATTCCCAATGGTGTCACTGGAATTTTTCATTGACAGTGAGGTAACTGCAGCATACAAGCACATACCTACGATATGTAGGCCTAAATAACGTGCTGGAATTTTCAATATAAAGCGTTGCCTTGTCCGCTCTAGAAAGAATACAGCGCGACTCATAAGAAATTACACAAACTACTGCTTATAATTCACGCTGTAACGCAGAGTGGGTTTTCATACACAGTAAATATTATTTGACAAAATCTTACACCATCAAAGCACACAAGCTTGGGTATTGCGATGGCATAAAAATATTTTCAAATGGAACATTAAAGCACTGTATTAAAATAAAGAACATTCACGCCTCGACATGGCGCTACTGTTTTTTCACCGAAATTTGTGTCGGTACATGAAGGGTGGTGGTAAATCGAAATAGGGTATGCTCGGAAATTTCTGTTCACAGATTTTCACGTACGCTAAACGAGGGTAGTGCTGTACCGGGCTTTGAAAGTGCTGTAACATGAGTACTGTAATCAAACGCGCTAGAAATGCCAGCACATGCCACAAACAAGCCGGTATGTAGGTAACCTGCGGATGCTTTAGAAATCATTCAATGACTGTTCTGACTCCGTAAGAATTCTCTGCACAATGTCGGTCTGTTCGCATGTCTGTTTCTTTTTCACATATCATTTAACGAACATCGATGTAATGTGATACAGAGGGGATCGACGTTAAACTCTATTATACGTATGTAATTGCGGGCCTACAATTTAACATCAGTTTGCATACCGTTAGACAATTCTGCACTCAGAAACATCCGATCCACCTAACCTAAACTTAACACCAACACGAAGACCTACAGTTATAAAAACGAATTTCGTTATTCAAACTAAATCATCAGCTAAAATAAAATAAAACTTTTGATAATTACGGCCTGCGGTATTTGTATGTTACAGATAATAAACAAAATGCTGGGGCTTCAGCAGAAGTGGATACGTATCAAGCAACAAGGGAATGTACACACATTTTAATGAGCGAACTGCCAACCCCGTATGGACACAGGTTAGCAGATATACTGCTATTATTGTTATTATTATTATTATTATTACTATTATATATTCTTTAAAATAAAATTTAGTATGTTTCAATACTGTACTACAACTAGTATTCTGCAGTGCTTTGTATACGAATGACTGAGTGGAGCAATAATGAAGGTGGGTGTGGCTAATTACAGCACATGAGCAACAGAATATGACTTTAAGCGTGCCTTATTATTATCTGTGTACAAACATTGATTCTCGAGGTACCGCCTGAAAATGATCCGTGAGGGTCATAAACGGTTGGAATGAAACTAATAACTTTTATATTTGTAGTTCTGTGCATCGTAATTCTAGGTTGAAGGAATCCAACAAGATGCATCTGTATGCAGATATTTATTTACTCCTAATCTACTCTACATGTTTCGGGCGTCCATCGCGCCCATCATCAGGAGTGCATAAAACTGCAGTAGCAGCCTCTGGTACAGATCATACTGTAAAGTACAAAGGTTGAACTAGAAGGGTAATATTAACTTACAGGTTGTAAGACAGGTAGGTAACTGTAAAGTTACCTACCTGTCTTACAACCCGTAAGCACTCCTGATGATGGGTGCGATGGACGCCCGAAACATGTAGAGTAATTTAGGAGCAAATAAATATCTGCATGCAGTTGCATCTTGTTGGATTCCTTCAAACTAGACGCTATTAACGTCTCACTGTGTTATACGCACTTAGAAGGTCTGGTTGAATGTTACCGCACTGAGTCACATAAACACGATGCAGCAGTAACATAAAAAGCAGACTACAGTGTTAGCTGACTTGATAGAAAGATCTATTATTACTGAACTCCTAAACGTTTTGGACTTTTTCCATCGTACGTATTGAAATAATATGCTTCGGAAACAGGGTACGTCCCCATCTTCAGGTCTGCTTCTTCTAAAATAGCTGTCACTACGTAATGATTATTTACACTGTAATTAAACCCGAATTAACGTCAAATTAGTAATCTGGGTTTAATTAAAGTGTAAATTATCATCACGTAGTAACAGCCGTTTTGGTAGAAGCAAACCTGAAGACGGGGTCCGAACCTGTACTCGAAACGCACTGTATTATATTTCGACACGCACGACAAAGTCCAAATAGTCTGTGACTTTTACATTCAAGGGTCCGTGCATCGCGAAATATATGCCAATAATTGTCCAACAAGATGCAGCTATATACAATTTATTTATATTTGTTAACCTCTCTACATATTTCGGGTGGTATCTCCACCCATCATCAGGAGCTCACGTCCAGTCACGTTCATGACAGGTTACAGTTACGGGTTTACTAATGCCAGATGCTGTGGATACAGTAACATGAGCTCCTGATGATGGTTGGAGATACCACCCGAAACATGTAGTGCGGCTTACAGATATAAATAAACTGTATACAGTTGCATCTTGTTGGACAATTATTGGTATATGTCTGTGACTTCAAACGTCACACGACGTCGTCAGAATCTTACGGAATTCAAAATTCTTGTATCATATAATTTTCGATATGGTGAGAGGTCTGTATCTGGACATTACATTGCATCTGCCGGTTTATTTATAGTCGACCGAGACCAATGGGTATTTATGGTCGGCTGAAAATGATAGGGGAGTTAGGGCAGGGTATTCCTTAAGTCGAACATGGGCCACGTCGGACGCACTGACGCTGAGACCTTCTAGTCTGTGTATTTTATGTCGGACGGTGTCTGTCAGCTACTAACGAGAACTGTACACCCCTTGATAGTTGAATAAAGAGAGACCAACTTGATGCCACTTGTTTTATTATTACTTTATTCATTGCTCAACATGTTTCGGACGTTAATACATCCATTGCGATTAATTCGTTGAGTTACTTCATGGGTTGTATCTGGTTCGATGTGTGTTGGTGTTACGTTGCAGTGTGGCTATGGTGGCGTGGTATCCGTATGCAGGCTGAAGCACGTAGGATGGATGTATTAACGTCCGAAACATGTTGAGCACTGAATAAAGTAATAATAAAACAAGTGGCATCAAGTTGGTCTCTATTTATTCAACTATCAAGATGATGCACGGTCCAATAAGCATAAAATGTACAGCCCTCGTTTTCATCATTACAGCTATAGAGCCGTCAAGGTGATCGGGGTCTTACAGGCACAAAGTGGAAGGCTCCCGTTGTCACTTGGTCTACCAACCCACAAGCACAGGGATCGATGCTCGCGTCTACGATTCCAGACGGATTATTTCAGGACAAGGACATGTCATATCATTCAGCAACAGCCAATTACAATTCCCCTACGGGCGGAGGGTGTAGTGGAATTTGAAATGACTGCAGGACCACGCGCTGCGACCTCCAGTCATAAAACATCAAAAGTTAAACGTCGCGCCGGTTTGACAGAAAGCCTGTGCATAAGCTACTGACGTAGAACAGTCTGTTTCATAAATACGGAAGTATACGTTGATACTTAATAAACACTGAAGACTGACTTTGTTATGTAAGCCACCTATTCTTTCAAGTTTTCTCATATTTCGAATGTGTACTGTCTAAAAATAATTTTAACTCAAATTTTAATGACTTGAGAAATTCGCAATATTAAAATCAATCCCACTACAGGTCCGAGGTGCCCAGAGGATTCCAGGAAGTTAAGGTTCCCAGATTACGTGACAATGGCCCAGGATGGTGGTAAGGTTGTCAGCCTTACGCATCTGCCGTTTTTACCCCCAAGAAATACTCCTGGTACTCATTTCTGTTAGAGGCTGAGTCGACCCCAGGGCCCATAGTGGGATCGGAAGGATGTCAATGAAAAATTCCAATAACACAATCTGGAATCGAAACAATGCCCTTCCGATTTTTAGCACAGCACCTTAATCACTGTGCTACGGCGGTCCGCAATTCGTAGTATTGCACCTTCATATTTTTAACTTTTTCACTGACAGTATAAACCATCCACAGCGCAACTACGGCGCTCAGCGTCAACACTAAGCATATTTGATATACGATGATACTTATTTTTTTTGTGCCAGATTTCAAGTACAGAAGCCGAAATTATATGAGACTCTTCCATATAAAACCTGGCGCATCCCATCAACTGTACCTACCAGTTAACGTACCGCTACTGCAAATGTTAGTAACATGCTGTCCGTGCTTGCAAACTGTAAGGAATACATCAGGAACAAATTTACTCACACGCCTCTCAAGAAAGAAGTGGCTTGTTCCGTGGGCACCGAATCACGGGTATTATAATACCTGCAGGCGTAATAACAACGCCATATACTTTTTAACTTTCATGTTTCCGTGCATCGCTAGTACAATTACAATTGATAACCAACAAGATGCAACTATTTTTATTTATTTACTTTAATCAGCTCTACATGTTTCGGGCGATGTTTTCGCCCATCATCAGGAGCATAACACTGTAACTACAGCTTCTGGTAATGTCCAACGATGTTGCTGCTGGCTGGTGTTGCGCATTGTGAGAAACTCAGTTCCACCCAATGCGCAACACCAGCCAGCAGCAACATCGGTCGACAGTACCAGAAGCTGCAGTTCCAGTGATATGTTCCTGATGATGGGCGAAAACATCGCCCGAAACATGTAGAGCTGATTAAAGTAAATAAATCAAAATAGTTGCATCTTGTTAGTTATCAATTTTAATTGCCATCAACTTTGTCTCCTGCTGGTCGATTCGCTCCCCCTCACATATAATCTGTCCTCCTACCCTCATGTCTTTTGCCGCTACGGCACAACCCGGCTCGTCCAGCAGTTTGACACGTCCATTCTCTGCTAATGTCTTGCTTACTGTCTTCCAATTAACAGCACCCACAAATATTACTACCTAACTTGGCAACAGGCCTATTTAACTTCTGGTGAACCTCCAGCTCAAGATGACAGCATCCGTTGTGTGTATACAAGGTGGTTCAAATATGACCGGGACTGATTTGTGTGTAAATCTGGCGACATCAGTCCCGGTCATATTTGAACCACCTTGTATATTCAGCTACTCATCGAAGAAATACAATTTTTGCCGTCTGCATTCTTATCTCATAGCGTCTTTCCATCACTCTTTCCCACTTCCGCTGACAAGATCCTTCCGTTGTACAACTTCAACTGTAATTCCACTCTATATTTCCATTTTACAGATGGCTAGATGCAACCTGAACTTGAGACTATGAGTATTATGAAAATCGCCGATACTACAGTGACTTAAACATACAGATATTTTGAAAAAATAAAATAAAATTTACAGGCAGAGACATACATAAGTCAGTTTATCTCTTCTTAAACTACACCAACGTATTAGTTTTGTGTATTAACGCTTAATAGAAATCACCCAGATACCCACAATATTCAAACACAATTATGTCCCAATGCCCCTGTCCACTGTCTGACGTACGGGACTACTGGGTAGTAAAATTCGGTAGTTCATTCTTCTAGTGGTTGATGTCACATTTAATTTCCCTTATTCCAGATTATTAATGACGATAAGGATCAAAACTAGAAACCTGGTATGATAATCACCAGAATACCTACGCGAACTTACGGATCCAAGAAAGGCCAACGATACCCCATCGTCTGCAGCCAACTGACTAAATGTCACGTGTATGAAATACAGGCCTATCACAGTTAACAAATGTCGTGGAATTACATGGCTATTCCTACAAACTCAGGAAAATATTGATAAAACGTATTTGTAGGCGTACGTATACAAAACAGCCTGTCAGCTACAGACATACAGGGTTTCCTCCCTGTAGCCAACAAATGACAGTTGATATGAGTTTATACATCTAATCAGAGTACACATACGGATTGCGACAGCAGTGTCATTGTGACACTGTTGTGCCATTTTATGCTCTTTGTTTCCTTCTAGTGTATATTCTCAACTTCTTGAAACATAATTCAACTGTCGATCAGCACTTTTTCTACATACATCTATTTCACTGACAAGACATTCTTCGTAGTCTTTACATACCAAATTTCAAACGTAATATGCGCAATGGCAGAATATGTCGCAAAATAGTGAGTTCCTGTACACAAGATGTCAGCAAAATTAATTTCATGTATATATGATCACACCTTTAAAGTTTTGAAATGTGGTGCTGGAGAAAACTGGAGAAAATCAGTTGCGCCGATCGTGTGAAGAGTGAAGAAGTACTACAGAAGTCAAAGAGGAAAGGACCATCATACATACACGACAGGAAGAAGAAAGGGTGACTGAATTGGTTACATCTTGCGTAGGAACTGCCTTTTTAAAATACCTTATGAAGGAAAGATAGAAGGAAAGCTAGATACGACGGGAAGATGAGGAAGAAGAGGTAAGCAAACACTGGATGACCTTAAGGAAAAGAATAGATCCTGGAACTTAAAAAGCACTAGATCTCACTCCAGAGAAATCGCTGTGGAAAAGTCTATTGACCTGTCGCAAGATGGACTGCGAAATGACAATCATTTGGCTATAACATGTATCCGATTGTACAATCCTTTCGTAAGCACAGAATCACTCCAATCAGACAAGACACCATTACTTATGGTAAACAGGAGGCGGCAGTTTCAACCTAAACTGTAATAAGGAAAAATTACATTACGAATTAAAGAGAGAAGCGTCCTTTACTTAAAATATACAAATTCGTTTATTTTCCGGATAGAAAACTAATTTCCAATTACTCGTACCCACTGTACACTCCCTTTCTCCCTTATGCGCCATGCTAAAACCTGTGACACTCCCACACAGTGGTTCATGAACGAGTATCAAGACATTAAGTAGACACATTTATATTACCTTCTCTCTTGGGTGGAGATGCGATAGTTTCAAAATTAAAGACAGACAACGACCTCTTATTTGTTTCACAACACTCATGAATGCATGTACGTGTATGTGTCTGTACTGAACAGAATGTCAGTAATCTGCTTTACAATTTCTTATTTAATTCTACAAGTTCGTACCCTACACCTGTCCCTACAAAACTTCGAGAGAAAAAATGTACAGTAACAGCAGAGAAATAAGATCTTCCACAGAAATTAAATGAGACACCACTTAACATTCCACATGTCTAGGACCACTCTCCCCACATGACAGCTCTTCGCCTACTAACCAGTATTCTTCTAGCATAATTACTCACAATTCTTACTCTATAAACCGAAAAAAATACCGTGAATGGCTCAAACAACCTGAACAGCCCAGTACAAGGACTTAACAAATCCAGCTCGGATGCTGTAACTTATGCGAGTAACTTACAATGCCTAATTTAGTGATGAATTTTAATCTGAATGGCAAGAGTGGCAGGAAATAAAAACTGGCACATTTTATTAAACACATTCACTGATTTGTTTACATAATTTCAACTTTCCGCTGCGATATGCCTCCCATAGAGGACAAAAAGGACTGATGTTACTGTGACGTCACGCAGGTTCGTTCGGCAAGTAGGACTACACACATAAGCTACCAGTTTCGCATTGCGTCGTTCTTGCAAATTTTAAGACGTAAACATAGCCCTGTACGAAAACGGCCCAACAATTATTTGTAGTTGGATCACAACTAGCTCATCTCCACTCACACACTTCCTCAACTGCTTCAGCAGTTTCAGTCGCGAAATGCAAAGTCGAACAAAGAAGTACATTTCACGCTACTGCTGTTCAGCTAATTTGCATTAAAAGAAGAAAGTTACCGTAATAAAAGTTTCGTTTTTTCCAAGACCAATTGGCTATCTTGTAACATTTCAGGACCATACATACTGGTTCTAACGTCTTTTGTGTGTAGAGAAATTTCTAAAGTAAAAAAAAAAAAAAAAGTATGCAACCTCAAATACCAGTTTTCATAATTCTGTATTGTACCATTGTGTGCAAATCAGACCAACAGTCTTCTTCGGGTAATGTCACATGACGTTCACGCAGCACCATTTCATATACATTTTCCAACTGCGAGTACAGAGGCCTACTTATGGTATACGATTACATGTTTCGACGCATTGCGTCATCTTCAGGTCGTCAACACAATAGTACAGAAGACGCTCTTTTACTGATATTTTACAAGTTCGCCGGTACATATGCCTCCTTCTGAACTTTCAGAACGACATGCATTGAAATTAGAGAGGGGAGGAAACTTACTGTGTTCTTGCAACACATCGCATTTTTCATCTCTTTTATCTCTCACGTATATTTGATATTGACTTGTTTACCTTACAAAACGTTATTACACACACCGCACAGGTGTCCTATGTGCGCGTGTGTGTGTGTTAGGAATTAAAACTACTTTAATTAAAAAATCAAATATTAACAAATCTGTTATGATAGCTCTCGTCTTCATTAGTCAAGTAGATGTTCAAACCAGAACATCATTACATTTTTTTTTTTGGATCCTCAGACTGAGTATCAATCTCACTTCATTTAGACACAAAACACACACACACACACGCTTACTTACTTACTTACTCCATGGTGCAGAGTCCTTCGTGAGAAGCTAACTGGTTTGCAGCTAGTCAAGAAATTCCCCGCATTTCACGGAACCCGAAGGTTCATTACCGCACTCACAAGCGTC
>Ga0123355_10004173_pt1 | contig 20982 bp, 19 predicted proteins | sample TergutEmb28metaG_3_FD_89872 | JGI IMG/M metagenome (GOLD analysis project Ga0123355, IMG submission 89872) | Embiratermes neotenicus P1 segment gut microbial communities from Petit-Saut dam, French Guiana - Emb289 P1 | ecosystem: Host-associated > Arthropoda: Insects > Digestive system > Gut ...
CGGGGGTGTCAGTTCAGTCGAGTACTGGCTTTCTTGGAGTGCGGGTCGGGGGAGAACGATTGTAGTAACACTGGATGGACTGTTCTGAGTCAAACTGAAGACTGCTTGGCTACCCACTCCATTTGCCTCTTTCCCCTTCACTTCTCCTCCCGTGCGTCGCTGCGTGCCACCAGATTCCGTTTCCACTCTACAGGTCATTAATGACTGTACATGAACTTATACTGTTGGGTTGAACACACTCAACAAAAATGACAACACTTTAGTAGTTTAATATTCAGTAGTAAATATATTTAGCAAACAACTCCTACACACTGTCTAGTCCCTAATACTGCCAGGTTCCAAGTGCCTGCCCTCGCCTCCATCTCTCTACCCCAAAGGCTGGCACACTAGACTTGTTTTTCTCCCTTTTCGGATCTTCACCACCCCAATGTCCCCAGTTCTCTTTGACATGGAGTGCCAGCTACCATAAACTTTCACTCCCACACTCCTTCTTTGATCCTCACAAGGACCACATGTATGAGTTTGGCACACTATTATTATATATTTCTGTCCCACCTTTAGCATAATTACCTTGCTTATCTCACGTTCCTGACCTTCGCGGCCCCAGCGTCCCAAGTTCACTCGGACATAGGATGTCAGCCACTGTAAAACTCTTATTCTCACACACTACCTGCATCCTCCTCACAACGGACCAAAGTGTATGGTTACAACTTTGCTTTTATCCTTTTTTTCCCTGAGGGCTATGTTACACACTTACACACTACAAAAACGTTTCTCTTGGGTTCTTGTACAATGCAGAAACAATAAAAATCTTAATTTACAAGAAACAATGCCTGTTATTTTTATGCAGAATGTAAGTATTGTTTTTTTTTTTTTTAGAAAATAAGAAATTTGATTCCCTGTGTTTTTACATGGCTATTTTACATAAAGTACAAAAAAGAAAGAACACTGTACATTAATATAAAGGAGGTGACACTTTAACACCTTCTGCTAATGAAACGGCTGCTATTCCTGTAAGTCAGAAATGACTCCTTTATACATATTACAAGTTATTTTAATAATTTATTATAAATCATAACATGGGCATAATTGATCTAAAAATAACTAAGCGATTATATTTACATACTTTACAGTATACAGGATGACAAGGAATTCGGGCACAAGCTCTCCATACTGATACCCTGTCAAAATAACTGGAAAATGTTATGCTACACATATCCTGAGATGCTTAGTTTTTGAGGTGCATGTCACCATCAAATGGAGTAATACACTTCTCAGATGGTAAAGCACATTGTTAGACATATTCAAGACAATATGCAGAGATTGGGTCAGTTGCAACTGGAGTATTGCATACATACCCAACAGACAATGTTACACCCTCGGTGTGTGTAGTAGTTGAGCTGGTACTGGAGTATATGCACTATGTTATTCTGGTCAATGACAACCAGATACCAATATGTTTTGATGATTACAACAGCATCTCCATGAGACATAAAGTGTAAAACATATGGTATTTGTCTACACAGATCATCGATGGACTATGGACACCAACCAATGAAGATTCCATAGTTGCAGATGTGGAAGAAGAGTCATGTAGAATCTCATACCATATCATATGAGAATTGGGACTATCCCAAACAAAATGATCCACAATGTGCTCATGATGATCACTTGCATCCACTGGTGGAGCATACATCTGTTTCCAGAAAATCATCCTCTACAGATGCAATAGTGTAAATGGACATAACCTCAACATAACATACTTGAGCTCCTTTTACACAACATACTGTTGACATACAAGGTATGTTTTACATGTGGGGGTACCTTCAAATACAAGAGGTACCTCTGGAAGTGGAATGATCCTCATGCTACCCACAATTGTGGATATCAAGTCTGCTTCAACAGGAATGTTTGTGGTGGTATCATCAGATACAATGTCATGGGTCCTTATCTGCTAACATATTGACTGTTCAATGAAAGTGTAATTTTCTGGAAACTGTGCTATGAGAATTGCTTGGAATGTGTCACTAGCTGTGAAGCAAAGGGTGTGGTTTCAGCACCATGAAGATTCAGCACCTGATGCATATAGCATACAGCAGTGGTTGAACACAACATATCTTACTGTAACTGGAATGTGCCCATTGTTTGATCATTTGATAATCTGCATATCTGACATTGATATGTATCTAAAAAACTCATGTCATACAATGTATTTGGCTTTTTTAAAACAAGGAACCACATTTATGGAGACCTTGTGTGCAATTTCATTTCACTCTGTACATACATAAATACATACATATATACATTTTTTAACATGTTAAAGATAAAAAAATACATCAATAAAGATTTTAATGCAAAATTGCAAGTGGTGTCAGCAAAATAACTGATTATATTTATACCAAGAGAAAATGAAGACACAAACCATTTTCATTGTATAAACTTTCTAATATCAGAGCACATAAATATGTACACAGTTCTGAATCACAAAACAACTACTTCTAAACATATGTGAAGATTTTTATACATCAGTGAGCAAGCAATCAGGTACAAAATTAGTACACACTTCTGGTGTCGCTACTATTAATTTTGTGGATGAGGTTTGTAATCAGATTTTTTGTGACTTTACTTAATGATCACAATTAAGTGACCTACAGAAAAGATGTGAACCAAAACTTTCTGTAATGGGCAATACAACACTTTTAGGTTTACCCTATTTTAAGGTCAGGATTGTTGCCTTCAAAGTTCATAAACCAGGGCCAGGGCCTCTACCACTGCTGGAAATATGTCTGGGAATTTCTGTTTCATGGTGCTGTCCAGCACAGCCTACAATTCAGTTTGAATCTCTGCAGTATCACTGAATCTTCATCTTTTTAACTGCACTTTCATTTTTTGGGACAGGAAGACCTTAGAAAGGAAGTTCCTCTTCTATTTGGCCTGATCTTGCAAGTCCCTGCATGTAGAAAGTCAGTTTTGCTTCAGGTCCTCATTCAACAGACAGGGGACAAAGTCTGTTGCAATCTGCCTCTACGTTTAAATCTTTGGTTCAAATGCATCAGCATGTACTGTATAATAGGCCTAGAGTGTTAAAAGCATTGTTAACTGCACGCTAACAATCCTCATGGAGGCAGTCATAGACACTTTCCACGTTTTTTTCGATCCAAATTTACACCAAACAACCTGAACATTCAATAATCTCCACTGACATTTGGTCACTTATGATCCATGAATACAATCCAATGGATTGTGTTGTACTACAGTTTTCATGACAAAGGCTTTCCTAAGCATTTTGGTCTCAGAAGATATTTTATCGAGGTTAAAAAATATATGATGCAAATTCTCTGTTTGTCGAAGGTTATGACTACACTGCACTACAATGACCACAGAAAATACTCATTACACACTCAAATGTCAACTGCACAGAAATGCAACATTCTGTTACAGTAACACTCATGACACTAATTCACAACGAAATGACTCAGTGGTAATGAGCGATGGAGAGCTACATTACAACTGGTTAGTTCTTCATGGGGCAAGTCTGGAAAATTTTGGCTCACACCTCATATACCATGATCATTCTGTGTCACTGTTTCAAACTATGGTCTCTCCACATATAGTACAATGGTATAACAGAATTTCATTCTCGATAGCTTATGTGAAGGGACAAATTATGCCAAGTTTTGAATATCTGTGCCTTTCTCTGCTAATGCATTGGGTGATGTTATCATACTGGGCTTTGATTCAGCTGTTGTATCTTTACTATCCCTTTCTAAACTATGAGGAATCTGTCCTAGATATACCAGGGTTGGTTGAACCCATTTTCTCATTTCCAAAAATTCCTGAGTTTCTGTATACAGAACCACAATAACATGTGGCTCTAAAGCATCTTAAGCATGTGATGTGTTCTGGACATCCCCAGTGGGCATTTCCTGAGCTTTATCAGTATATCTTTGGGTCTAAGTTTGTGATGCACTGAGACGCTGCTTCATTTCCTCAAGTTGCACCTTGTTGCCATGTACCAGTGCTTGCTGCTGCACTTCTAACAGCATTCTGCCTGTCTTGTTACTTTGTTCTTCCATACACTGTCGATTAAATGTTCTTGATTTGCTGTAAAATAAAGAGTCAAAGCTATTCTGCACATGTTGCTGTGTGACAGTCTTCCTAGTACACAAGGAAACCTTTCACAGCCCACATTAAATGAAGATTTGTCATAGGTTAGCATACGAACAAAGCTTCCTGGTCATCATTTAAAACTGGGGCACCAAACATGTAGTCTGCAGGCCAAGTAAGGCCCACTGTGTGTGTGTGTGTGTGTGCGCGCGTGCGTGCGTGCGCATGGGGGTGCGTGCGTGTGGGTACGTGCGTGTGTGTGGGGGTTTGCACCACCAGCCCACTGTTATCATTGTGTAACTGACTGCTGCTAGGTGTCACTGAATTAAGGCCTAAATTACTGCGAAAAGAATCCAAATAATTAAACCCTAACCATTATAATTAAAAAATTCAAGTGGTTTACACACACATATATAGATTTCAGATCACATGGTGCACTACTGAAAATACCTGGATGCCTCTAAATCAAAGGGTTAGCAACCAACAATTCTTGACCTATAAATACTGACTGTCCTGAACATATGAGAAAAATAGTAGGTTAATTATACATTAAATGAAGAGTGTGGAGATGTACTGGTTATTTATAAATTTAATCAAACAGAAATAGCTATGAAAAATTTTAAAAATTATCATATTTTGTCTATAATTTTAAGATTCTAGGTATCATAATGTGGAAATATTAGGAGAATAACTACATTACGGAGCTAATTATTAAAGCATGATATCAGTGTGTAAGAAGTATGGAAAGGAAAAATAAAACAGCATAAGGAATTAAAAACAAATTAGAAAGACCTAAAAGATAAATTAATACATAACAGAATGGGAATGTACTGACACATTTTAAGTATGAACACAGGCAACAGCTGAAGATTATTTGAACATCAGATTAAGAACAAAATGTCTTACAAGGAAAACAAAATAAAGATGAGAACAAGAAATTAGGCAATATGTCACACAGAAGGCAAAAAGTACATGGGGAAGAACTCAGGAGGTAGCAGTCTGTTAAGATGGGGACAGAAAGAGATGCCCAGCAACCAGATCTGCATGGTGAAAATATCTATGAAAGATGTGGTGATCTACAATACACAAAAATGTGTAAAAGATGTGTAATGGCATTTATAATTACATTATTGAGAATGCCTGTGATGACATATGGAAACGCAAAGATTGTTCAAGAATGAGAGAGGGATATAAAACATATTTGTAATTTGCCTGTGTATTCCCATCATTCCCCGATCTTGTGAATGGAGCAGGTCTTTGAAACACTGGAGCTGAATTCTAAAATGATGTAGCTGGTCATCTGAGAAGATTTTATTAGTTGATAATGAATCATGTAGTACTGCCACTAATGTATGTACAGCACTATAGGGTAAGACAAATGAGGCTAGTAGTTAACATAACATGAAGTGAAACCAGAACGTGTTCAGCTGGCCATTTGTTGAATTTTCTGGGGTTCTCTTTATGGAAATGTGAAATCGATCTTCTGAATACTTACGCCCTGACAACAAAATACCAGGATACTAAAATAAACTGTCACTTCATAACTGTAAAGAGCAGAGGTATGAGTGGTGAAGACCGTCACTACGAAACTCCTTTAAGCCCTTGTCCAAAGGCACATCCACTTAATCTCTCTCTAAAAAGGTGGGAAAATAGTACCATGACATCCATTGTAAACACACTGGAAAGAATTTTAAAATCGTATGTAATTTGCCTGCAGCACAGTCAAAGAGAACTGACACTTTATGTGAAGCATCTGTTGAGCATCAGCTGTAAAATGTGTTTCTAGTAAGTATTGTTTACTGAAATTTGGAATGTCATAAAACACAGCCAACCTTCCCATTTAGTCTTTCTAAATAATGAGACTCCAAATCCATGGCCTCAATGAAGTAATGATGACAATGTCAGTCCTCCCTGGGTTATGTAACACTCACTCATGAAAATCTGACTGTACATAAACCTCCAAAAATAAATGTGTGTACAGGATATCTATGTCAGCAGGTACATGGACTTTTTATGTGGTGTCCCATGTGGGGGTACACCTTTGTCACAGAGTGTCAGTGTTCTGCAGTGTCTTTATGTTTTATGTTGGTTGTGTAGAGCTCATGTTCTTTTTGCAGAATACACATACAGTTATGGTAATTTCTGACATATGTAAAATTCAACTTGTGTCAGAAGATGCAAAACTGAACCCCTACATAAGTAAGGGGCTGTACCAATACATGTGCCGCTCTTCACTCTCGTACAGAGAGTCAACCTATATACCTAGGACACTTAAGACAATTCTATATACTCGTAACATAACAGCTTACATAATAAAATTAAAGGATTGAATAGAGTTTGATTAATTTTGGGGCACAGCATCTTCTTCGTCCTTTGCAACAAGACAGCAAGGCAGGTCTGGTTGCTACATGAATAAGTGCAATAAGATGAGATGTGTTCAGTATTGCCTTCAGAACTTCAACTTTATTATGACACTTTTCAATACTATATTTCACGCTGGAATTGAAAAAAAATGCAATGAACACCCCGTAAGCCATTTTGCACTGACCTAAAATAGCAGAAGGTCTATAAATTGTTAGCAACTTCATGCAGCACAGTCCCTTTCAGAAGCCAACAGGTTCTCAGCTAGTCAAGAACTTCTTGCAATTTTATGGCACCTGAAGGTTAGTGTGTTCGCAGGAGCCCAACACTTGAACTTATCCTCAGCTAAATTAAGCCAGTCCATGCATCCCAAAACTGTATCTCTAACATCTGTTGTAAAGTTATTTTTTCATCTAAACCTAGGCCTTCCAAGTAGTCTCTTTCCTTCAGGTTTCGTCACAAAACCTGATATGCATTTCTCTTTCACCCATGTGTGCCACATGCCCCACCCATTTAACCTTCTTTGATCCGATCACTATAATGAACTCTGGTGAGCAGTAAGTAATGAAGATCCTCATTATGCATTTATGTCCAGCTTCCTGTTACTTCCCCCCTCTCAGGCACAAATAACTACCAAAGCACCCTATTCTCAAACAAACTGACTGTCACCATCAACAACATGTACAGAGTAACTGTGTGACTTGTTAGGTAATGCAGTACGAGAAAATGTAGTTTTTGTGTTGGTGGGATGTGTTTTATGTTTCATATTATGCCAACATAAATTTCCCTGTATCTTCTACCTGATTCTTCTCCACCTGGGCTACTACCTTAATATATATGGGAAACTTCTGCCATGGTTACCTACACATATATGCTAATGGGGGAAACAAATGCAGGTATAGTACAAGGGGCAGGGGCAAGACAAAGGATGACATCTAGTTCTCCAACCTGAGGGCTGACTGTCACACCAACAAGCTCACCTCAACAGTAATATATGGTCAACAGTCCTAGTGATGGATGCTGATAGATGGAGGGGCATGACTGTCGTCTACTGCTTAGGTGTAGAGACAGTAGAGTTGGCCGAGTAATTTCTGCCTGGAATAGGCTTGTAATGCATGTGATTGTTGAATAATGTCTTATTAAGTACAAGTGTGTGTGTGTGTGTGTGTGTGGGTTCCATTTCCAATTTTGGTATACCTAGAAAATGGCAGACTTGAAAGAATAGAATGTTTGCATAAGATTTTACTTTAGATAGGATAAAAATGCTATGGAAACTTTGGAAATGTTGAAAGTAGCTGTTGAGAGCAGATAGTGTAAATAACACAAGTTCCTGAGTAAAGTTATACCAGTTCAAAAGCAGTGTGACCTCTGGTGAAGATGTTGAACACTCAGCACATCCACTGACAAGCTAAACATACGAAAAAGTGGACCAAACGAACTTAGCCTTGAAAACAGAAGAGTCACTATTTGTGATGTTACTACCATGCTACAAATTTAATTTTTGTCAATATGGAGCATGATGAAAGACAATCTGAACACATTGCAGATTGCCACCAAATTCGTGTCCACTTTCTGAGAAAGGAGCAGGAGAATCATGTCAACACATGCCAGAACCTTTAAGACAGGCGTGAAGGGAGCCCAGAATTCTTTTTGAAGATAATCATATATGAGGAGATGCAGGATGATAAGGACAATGACGAAACCAAGCAACACTAACAATTCACACAAAATTTCACAATGCTCTTCACAAAATATTTCAACCGTTGTGATATCACTGGATTCACTGTATCATGTCCCAAGGACAATACTCTAAAGTGGACAAAACCTACTAGAAGGGAAGTTTTGTTGTTATACAGACACATATTCACCCCAAAACCATCCGACTGCATCATGTAGTTCTGCCAGCTGTCTCATGTTGCAAGATGTTAAGAAATACCTGTCTCTATGAAAACATGTCAGTACCATGCAACTGCTTATCTGTACAGCAACATTTCAAGAATATGACACTAATAAACTTTCCATCTGTTTCAGTGTAGTGCCTAGTGTCTAGTGTCTAGAAATTTTAAATATGCAGAGCTTACCAAATCAAGAAAACCTGAAAGCTAACACCGATGGCTGAGAAGACAATAAGAAGAACAGCTATCCAACCATTATGGACTCTCTTCAAACCCTTAATGCCATAGTAATCAGTGTCTTTATTAAAGTCACGTTTGGTTCGATCTCCATAATTCCAGAATGATTTATCTTGCCAAACTCTGAAAAATATGAAACAATTTATAATTGAAAAAACTTAAATATGTATGAAAACTATAAAATAAATCAAGGTAAAGTGCGTCAAAACACAACTAGTTTTTTTAGATGTTAATAAACGACATGTTTTGACCTAGTTGGCCATCATCAGGTTGCAAAGTTCTACGAGACTAAGTATATTGTGGCGAATGTTGAGATCTCATCATCTGGCCAGAATTTATATATGAAATATAAACTGTGTATGAGCAGGTACGGCGGTATCCTAGGTGGGGGTCAACTCCCTTGGGCTCTATCGTTGTTGGTGTTGAGGGGGGTGTTTAGAACTCTATCTGGGTGCAATGAGCGGTACTTATGTGTGGCATTGGAGATAAACGTCTTGTAGCTGGTTCTAGTGTTGCTTTGGTGTTGGACACTTCGTGTTGCACTGGCACGTTCGTGTATTGTATCCGGGGATCTCTGTAGAGTCGGTGTCCTGTCTGTCGCTGTGGTGATGGGTTCAGCTGTGGCACTAACACAGTAATGTGTAGCATGTGTTAGTGCCACAGCTGAACTCATCACCACAGCGACAGACAGGACACCGACTCTACAGAGATCCCCAGATACAATACATGAACGTGCCAGTGCAACATGAAGTGTCCAACACCAAAGCAACATCAGAACCAGCTACAAGACGTTTATCTCCAATGCCACATGTAAGTACCGCTCAGTGCACCCAGATAAAGATTAAACCCCCCCCCAACACCAACAACGACTGAGCCCAAAGGAGATGACCCCTATCTAGGATACTGCCGTACCTGCCCATACACAATTTATATTTCATATATAAATTCTGGCCAGATGATGAGATCTCAACATCTGCCACAATATACTTAGTCTCGTAGAACTTTGCAACCTGATGATGGCCAAGTAGGCCGAAACATGTCGTTCATTAACACCTAATAAAACTAGTTGTGTTTTGATGCACTTTACCTTGATTTATTTTCATTTTACATACACAATGGGGATGCCTCAACTAAAGTATGAAAACTAGATCTGAAAAATTATCTGAATGTATCGAACAGGATTTTGTGGAATGATCAAGAAGTGGAAGGCTATTCTTTTGTTAATAATCATCATGTTCACCCACATATATTTACAAGATGGCAGGATTCCTGTCACTGTAGTTTCATTATGCATGCGTATCCACATGAACATGCGTGCAAGAGCACACACACACACACACACACACACACACAATTATCATCGAGTCTTATTTGTTTCGGTTTGTTACTGCTTATCTCCACAGGTGTTAGAAGGTGTTTTAAATTAATGACTCAAGTCTTGTAGGATGTTATGCTGCTCTGACTGGTAAAGAGCTACTAACGTTTCAAAGTCTAGCATACTCTGAAAATGAGGACACTATGATAACTTTGAAATGTCACAGCATAACATCGCAAAGAATTAAACATTCAGTGGCAATGGCGTAAGAATCTAAACACTCACACATTTCAAATTAATGAAGGTATATCAATCCCTGTACAAGCCTTGAGAGGCCCCAAGGGTTCCAGGAGGTTAAGGCTCCCAGATTTTAAGACAATCAGCATATGAAGGTTGCAAGGTTGTCAGCTCTTTGCACCGGCTGCCTTTATTCCCCACAAAACATTCCTGGTGTTCATGTCTGTTAGAGACTGAGTCAACCCTAGGGCTATAGCGCAGCTGGAAGGAATAAGTCAATGAAAAATTCCAGTGACACCTTCGGGAATCAAACCTCAACCAACTGCGCCACTGCATTCCCTAAGCAATATATTATCATAAATGTATATAGGTCTTCATGTAGAGTATCCATAATTCTTGTCAAATTTTAATAGATCTTGAACTTTCTCAACAGATTTTTTAAAAATTCTCGAACATCAAATTTCATAAAAATCCCTCCAGTGGCAGAAGAGTTTTCCATTCAGAGGATGGACAGGCAGAAACTGACAGACATGACAAAGCTAATAGTTACTTTCACAATGTTGCCAATGTGGCTACAAACAATGAAGGGACATTAATTCACATCAGTAAGTGGTGATTCATACATTGACAAAACTGGAATGGTGGGCAGGGCTGGTGGTTTTATAAGTTTCTAATGCAGTGAAAATCCATTATGCAAAACGTATGTTAATGAGAAAAGTTCATTAACTGAATGTTCATAAAAGGTAGAGTTCATTTATATGCCTTGCATTACTGAATTTTTATCTTTCCTATCATCCCCAGGCCTTGCTGACTGAAGATTAGTGAGCACAAATGAATCAACAAGGATGAAATACCCCCGACCTTAGTGCAAACATCAATACATTAAATAACATAACGCATGTACAACTGAAGGCCATTCAAGAATGTTGATACATGAAGGTACTGTAACATTTAAACAAAATCAGCACAAACGTTTGGACACAGTCCCACTCATAGTCAAAGAATTCCTTGAGCTGCTTTCCTCAAACATTGTACTACAGGCTCCTGCATATAAACAGCTGACATGAACATGCAGTCTTTAAGGGTATTCTTAAATAGTTCACAGGCATGAAAACTGAACAGCCTTCAATAAGTCCCAAACTCTGTAGGCCACATGGGCACAACTACTGTCATGCAGCCCAATGCTGTTGTCAGTGAGTTTACATGGATGTTTACTCTTGATGTTTATACACAGTGTCTGAAGCATCTAACAGTAATGGTTGACACAGACTTGCTGTTATTTGATCTGAAATCCAGCAGCAGGGGTCCCTCAGTGTCAAAGAACATAGACACTTATGACGTGCTTTTTTTCAGAATGGGTGAAGTAGGGTGTCCCCATTACACACCTGCTGTTTTCCTGTGGGTTCAAAATGGGGAAATCACACCTCATCACCTGCCACAATATGCAGAAGAACTGCATCACCAATATGGTAAAGATCCAATATTCCAGCAACACTGAAATGTGTTTGCCAGTAGAAGTGAGACCCAGCAGGAATATATCTGGTGATATCCATGATTACACACAACTGCATGCACAGTGACAATCAGTTCCACTGACAGGGAACAAATGTTCTGATGTCTGTGCCCCTGCATAGTATTCTCAACTTGTGCTCTGTTCTCCAGATCAGTGACAGTGTGAGCACGTCTTGGTCTTGGTATGTCCATCAATTGCTGCCTGCTCACTTACAACATTTGGGACCAATCCACCCTTGTTGTTTTCAACATACATGTGGCACCACACACAATACACATCCACCTACACATTTCAGTAGGTTGACATCCTTCTGCTCAAAAAATCCCTGCCCTCTGGTCCTGTCCAGATACCATCACTACCTGGTACAGTGTGTTGTAAAGTCTGTATTAGCTACTCACTCAGCTAACTGCAAGGTTCTATGCACATGTCTGCCAGCGTGTTTACCAAGTCAAATGTGTGCTGCACCATCTACACTGCCACAGCAGTGCTACAAATGGGCTTCAGTTGAACAAGCCTCATAATAACAAGCCACAAGTCCACATGGAATGACATGACAATTTTCCTCTGCAAACAGCACAGTAAGACCTTGCTAATCCTGACCCCATTAATCTAGGTATAATATAATCTGGTCAGTCCTAGTTTGGATGGTACATCATGGTCACATAAACACAACTGTTTGTCGACATTCATAAACGAAGATCTCACACTGCCATCCTGAAATAAACATTTGTTTGTCCCTGCTAGTGTTTCAAACAACTACAAGACCTTTTTTTTCCCCACCTTCTTGTCCTCACATGAACTGAGTACAAGTTTTGAGGGGCACATAAAACCAGAACATTTTCTGAATCATGCTCAAAAATCATGAAAAATTAATCAAAAGCCCTGTTAGGTGCTTCAGTGCAGCAGTTTTTGCAATGTATTATAATTATTACCCCTTTTCCTAACTATCTTGTATCCAACCTGAATTAAAACACCATCAAGACCAACCTTCTTCCCACACAGTCCATAGAAATTTGGCTGTACCTCATTTTGTACAGACAGAAACAAAAACATATACAGCTAAACTTACACTCGCTGTCGAAATTTGGCAGTGTCCACATCAAAGGGCCCATATTCATGTCTTTGGCTATGTCTAGCTTCTGGCTTCAGAGTTAAATCATATAAACGTCTCTTATCCGGACAGCTCAGAATATGATAAGCTTCATTTACTTTTACAAACTGAGCATGTGTACTTGAATCATTTTGATTTTTGTCTGGATGACACTGGAAGGAAACAAGACCATATTAACACAACCCAACACATATTCATCACCAAGCTAAAAATTCCCACTAGCCTGTGAACATGAAGTCAGTCTCACTTGTTTAGATAATCTGATGAAAGAATCTCGTATATCCTTAGTGGTGCAATCTCTGGGTAATTTCAAAGTATCATAATGACTGCCACATAAAATTCTGTAAAGGACACAGAAATAACAATTTAAATAAACATTTTATAAACCTCATACGGTAAGTGAAATCTTTATTTCAAGGATGTGTCTTGATTGTACAGCAGTGCCATTTGATCTGTGATCTCCCCCCCCCAATAACATTCACTTCTCTCTTCAGGGGTGTACTAGAAGTGTCTCATTATTGTACTGTTGGACTGACTGCCCATATATTCAATTTCATCCATTTTAAATATAATTTTTCATTGATGTTGTGCACACAGTTTCTGTCAATAAACAAATAACATATTTGGAACAATGACTAGGTTATGGGCTGCATGTCCAAGGAATCGTGGTTCAATACCTCGTAGTGGTAAGAGATCTGATAAATCTATACCATCAACCACAACAAATTTTATTAGTCTTGTCAACACAGGCTACATGTTTTGATCAGTACTGCCATCCTGAGGCATTAACTACATATTTCAAACTCTAAATAAAATGCACATGTACTGAGTTTGTGAGATCTCACAAACTGTACTAACATAAATTTTATGTAGCACTTAAAAATATTGGTAACCTTATATTCCGTTTGTGTTGATAGGGTTAATAAAATTTGTTGTGGCTGAAAGTATACATTTATTAGTTTTTAATATGATGTACCACAACGCGATGATTTCTACAAAAAAAAAATTATCACATCTCCATCGCTTCCAGATCGGCTCTGTGGCCTAGCCAAGCCTCGTATTTAATGGGCACCGGGGGTAAGGCGTCCCAGGCACGGAGCTAACCACTCATTCCATTTAATTTACGAATAAACGCACCTATGCCTACACCTCGCCATACGCTCTCATGGCATATACACGGACTCCACTTTGACACTTTTCACTCTAGTTCTCTGCTTCAATGAAAACGCTTCATTAGAAGACTTGTTAAACAGCCTACTTGTGATCGACTTACGCCAGAAATTATCTTTGAAAGTGTAACTCTTACCTGTTTGTATAAATATTTCGACGCAGGCTTCCTGCTGTTAGTCTATAAAATTTAAACGACATAACGTTTTCAACAAAATATCAATTAAATATAACGTAGTGCGTTCTATAAAATATATACACAAATTATCTTCGTATAGGTATTGCGCTTTCAGTTCATACTGTGATATTTATGTTTTACACCTACGGGTGAAATACATATCGTACATAACCAACCAAACAACTCCACAGCCACCTTTTACAGTGTCACTCACAGCTGATGCTCCGGTAACCATTACTGTCAACGTAGAAATTAGTTTTAGTGGCTGTGGTAATCTGTAGTAAACTAAATCATCTGTGGTAGTAACTACAGTTCATCTACAAAATGTTTAAAGGGACCTAGTATTAAATATGCTTTTTTTTATGTAACAAAGCAGCCATGAAATGTTTGCTGTATTTGTGTAAAATGTAGTAATTAGAATTCCAAATTTGAAAATATCATGTTGACTAACTTGAATTCATACGTTTGCGTATGCTGATTGGTATTTTGACTGCGTCGTACGGTGCCGTCACGTATCCATGTAACAGGTAATAGGCGATGCTTGTGAGATGCGTAACCGTTTTCACTGACGAGTCGATTGTCTTCGGTGTTTGGCACAAGTAACGGCTGTTGTTTCAGTGCTGGTAACACAGCTTCGTACTTGACAAAGCGTTAGAAGGACAGCAGGCAAGAGACCCTGTTATTAGACAACATTGTAGGTTCGATTTAAATGAAGTGTTGGTTGGGATATCTAGTCATACCTTTATTTAAAGGGAACTAAGAATCCATCCTATATGCCCATTCAATTAGAATCTAATGTGAATAATAAAGAGCTATGGATATACCTGCGCAGTTCCATACGTAACCTACATGAATTTTGTTGCTAAATATAAATCAAGAACTAAGTTACGCTGGTATGTGTATACCGGAAATAAAAATAAAGTTCATAGGTCTTGCGAATTTGTAGGCATTCGCAGCGGTGCACGCGAGGTGTCCTGACGTATTGCACTGCGTTTCTGGATGATTGGTGGACGTTGGTATCACCGTCTTCGAATGCTGACTGTCCACTGAAGAATGTGAAACCAAGCAGGTGGATACGTTTCATAGGGTGAATGTTACGGGTGATTGTACGACAGAAAAGGTAAAACCACTCTGATCCATGAGTAAAACAGGACAATCAGGGAGCAGCGTAGGCAGTCGTGAAGTAGGAGCGTGGGGGTGTAAAGGAATGTTGAGGACCGGTAGGCCCAGTTTACCCACACGAGGTCGGGCGTTGGATTATGAACGTCCAGGCTTGCGTATAAATGATAAAGCGGTGACACGGAGCAGATTTATGGTTCAGTATGTCTGAAATCTGACTTTGGATTGAACTGGCGAAGTGTTTGAGAGCAGATCATTGTGTCACATCCAGCCATGTAGGTACCATCCTACCCCTGCAATTGAGGACAGAAATAGATCCGGTTTTAAAACGTTGTGTTTCTTGTGTGGCACAATGGACAAAGTCCAGAAATTAAGTAAATCTGTCATATACCATCGTTATAACCGTTTAGAACTGACAAGGTGTAATAGTAATAGTAGTAATTCTCTTTTGTAAATGTCAGCAAACATTTTTTTTTTATCTTACAATATGTCATGACACTTTTGTCCAAGTCAAGTTTCACAACTCATAGCCATTATGGATTCAGTTTTGGTTCTATGAATTGTATGCAAACCAAAGCTGTGAATATTTTTGAGGTGATGACCATACATTATTCATGATGCAGTATCCTGGCCATGAAGAGAAAGAGCAATTTCCTTGGGGGTATTGGCCAGGATTGTAATTTATCTAAAGATATGACACCATGTTGTTTGAGGACCCTGCTTTTCACACCTATGCAGATGAAGGAGGTAGCAGGCCCTTCTGAAACATTGGCACTTGTGTAGAAAATTATAGAGTGTTCCATTGCTGGAGTTTGTGATTATAGTACTCAAATCAGTTGGAACCTCAAACTTCAAAACGTTGTTTAATCTTTCTTGTTTTTGTTACTTTCAGACATCAGTTTTGGGACTTGCCTAGAATCATGCAAAGCCATGTACTTCATCAGGTAGAAGATTGGAAGAAACCAGGACTGATAGTTTTTGATTTGGATTTTACATTATGGCCCTTTCGGGTTGATAAAAGTGCTATAAGCCCATTCAGTATAAGCAAAAAGGGCAATGTAATTGATACAAGAGGCAAAGTACTCAAGACATTTCCTGAAGTGCCACAGCTTCTAACAACACTAAGAAATAATGGCTATACTTTAGCTGTCGCTTCAAGAATAGAAGATATATCTGGAGCATATCAGTTGCTGCAGTTTTTTGGCATAATGCAGTATTTCCAATATAAAGAAATATATCCTGGTATAAAGACAGTACATTTTAACCAGTTACGTGCAAAGACAGGTGTGAAATTTGATCGTATGATTTTCTTTGATGATGATAAACGTAATGTTCGTGATGTGTCAAGCCTTGGAGTAATGGCATTTCAGGTTCCACAGGATGGAATAACTCTCCATGTTTTAAATACAGGATTACTGAATTTTGTTTCCACATGTCATCAATAAAAGTGCTTTAAATAGTTTTTACAAAAATTAATTTGTGTTTGGTAGATTCTGTTCATACATTTTAATACCTACACTTTGAAACATGTGTTTATGACTACTGTTGTGCTTAATTTTTGGTTTTGCTGCTGTTCTGGATGGTTTTGGCAGACCTGCTCCCTCAGACATTGCATATCCTGGTTGTAATGCTGTTGTGCAGAAAAAATTTTGTGATGAACAGTGCCCTCACAGTCAAAAAAATCATTAATGTGCTGTGGTTTATGACCTGACATACTTTCTTAAGATGTGGACAAGGGCTTCTCCACTGATAGGACTGCGGTGTGGTTTCTGGGTCATAAAAGTAAAGCCAGGCTTTATCTCCAGCAGTTCCAGGCACACAAACACATGCTGATGCCTCTGTGTTTCAGTGAGCAAGCCAGGCAGGAACTTTACAGCGGTTGGTTGCATATTTTGGTCCTTCCCCATCATTTGGTGGCATGTCCAATATGAGAGGCTTTCCTTAGATGCATCATCCCCATTGTGTTTTATGTAAATTAGGAGGGAGTTGGTACGTCAAAATACAAAGAGTTGTGTTTTGGCATACCCACTTCCTACTAATGAGAGGCTTTACCTGCTAGTGACTTCAGAAATGGTGCTTAATCGGTCTTCATTGATATATTGGGATCTTTCTGAACATTTTTGCCTTAAGTTTCTCATCCCTAAATTTTATAAGAAATAATGTGCAACTGGTTTCCTGAATAGGAATTTCATTGCAGTTGTTTCCAAAGTATTCAATACTGGTACCTCTTATATAACTGTATGGTGACAGGAAACGTGCACATAGAGTGCAGTCTCATAAATCAGTGACACAACATATTGGAGATGCCTGAGTATGACATCAGCATGTTCCTCAGTGCATGTTGCAGGGAACTTTAGAACCTGTGGTATAACAGAGCTTATGGGGCACATTGGAATATCTTTAGATGACAAAAAGTAGAATGATTATTGACTATAAAGCCACGGACATTCATACACACAGGTCATACAAAAGACGAGATTGCTGAGATTGGGCATATTTTATATATGATATTTAAAAAGATTAATTTATTACAGAGCTTTATGAATATTAACAGTCTGAATTTGTATCTAATAATTTATGTATATCAAATGTATGCAGGACAAAGTCAAAACATAAAGAGGGATAATAAATTATTTGAAAGGGTGGAACAGTTCAAATGTTTGGGAACAACCCAAACAAATCAAAATTCCACTCAAGAAAAATTAAGAACAGATTGAAGTCAGGTAATACTTGCTATCATTTGGTGCAGAATCTTTAGCCTTCCAGTTCGCTATCCAAACATGTAAAGATAAGATATACATTACTATAATTTTGCCTGCTTGTGGGAAATTTCTTGACTAGCTGAAGACCTGTTAGCTTCTCAAGAAGGACTGTGCACCATGTTGTTAGTTTGGTATATCACATGTTAGCAACAGAAACAAGTACTGGTTATTGAAATGCATGGACATCCAAACACCTGTTGTAATGTGTTCTGAGTTTAAATTTTGTAAAACCTTTAGATTTCATACTTACCACACCAGGACATTGATGCTAGAGAGTGTCTGAATTAGTATCACTGGTACAGTTAGTAGGCTGTTTGCTGGCTGATTGGGCAACTGTTGTTCATTGTCTGGCAGGGCAAGAGATTTTTCTCTTGTCCAAAGCAACCAGACTAGTTGTGGGACCCACCCCACCTCAAAATCTGTGGGAAACCCCACAAGTTGAAAGGGGCTGGGCCATGAAACTGGCCACACACCTCCATCTATTGCCAAGGTTAGGAATGTGTGGAGCTGTACTGCCATTGCCTCATATACTCAGAGGGAAGTTTTGCTAGCTCTAGCTAGAAAATTCATGGTTGGAGTAACAGAAAATGGAAGCATGATATTATTATTTGTTAACAAGTGTCAGGTTTGTGCTTTACCAGAAATGATGCTATTAAATTTAGACTTTATATTGTGGATGGACAATGGACCTGCAGTATTTGAGAGCTCTGTGTGGTACTTGGTGGCTAACCGAGTTCTGTGCTCTTAAGTCTTTGTGCAGGCATGCAGATATAACTGAACATTTTGCCTTACCTCATACTGCCATGGTTATGGGCTTCATAACTCCTTATCCAAGGACACTGACCTGGGATATCATTTCTGGTGGAATGTGACATTGTCAACAAGAAATCTGTGTATTACTGGGAACTTCTGCTGTATGGTATGGTGCCTGTTATGGTTTTGTACTGTACACACTGACAGCAAGAATCCTAGCACAGAGTACAACAAAATATGCCTGAAGAGGGCCAAGGACAGGACACTCAAAAATGAGCATGGGAAAAGTATACCAATACACTGCTAGTTGTCACAACAGGTGTGCCTTTGATTAGATTTTTTGCCCTCTGTGTACTATTTTGGGCATGGTGTCAGCTGCCTAAGGATGCCTTCGTTGGGATAGTAAAGGATGATTATATTGTATCTGTATTTATATAAATTCAGTGGCATATCAGACATTACTTATGTATGTATGTATGTTTGTAACGGGTCTCAATATGTGGCTGAAAAGTTTTAACATTCGTACTTCACGTTGCTGTTATGACATACATAAACAATGTAATAACTAACAGCAGCCTTTTATGAACTTTCACAACTTGCATTTGACACACATGTTTTGTCCCCAGTCAGGCCATTCACACTGTCACCAATAAACTGAATAAAGTCCTGCCAGTATTCTCTCTACTATTTTAACACCTTATATTAATGTGCTTAATCTAAAATGTAAAATGACTACGTACTTGTATACATGCTATTCCAGTATACATTGCAGCAGAGGTAATTGTATGTCCAAGCCTACGTGGAAGCAGTGTAGCTTTGTGTTACAGTTATGTACAGGGAGTAAAAGGTAAAGCAGTCCCATTATAGGCCTGGAGTGGCCCAGAGGGTTCCAGGGAGTTAAGGTTCCCAGATTTTGTGACAACAGCACAGGATGGTGATAGGTTGTCAGCTTTATGCACCGGCCACTTTTACACCTAGGAAATACTCCTGGTACTCATTTCTGTTAGAGGCTGAGTCAACCCCAGTGCCATAGTGCAATCAGAAGGATTTTATGTCAATGAAAAATTCCAATGGCACCAGCTGGGAGCAAACCAGCAACCTTCCAAATTGTAGCACAGCACCTTAACCTCTGTGCCACCGTGGTCCTCTACAGGGAGTAAAAGACAAAATATTTAACGCAAGCCCATAGCCAGGGGGCTGTAGCCACTAAGAACTTGCAAAATATCGAACATAAACATGCTGCTCAGCCTGCCAAAGAATGTGTAACAACCTGTCGCATCCGCATGTTGTCATGGTTGGAAACAACTGAAACAACACAATTTTATTTTGACCTTTCTGACCAAGCAAGTGAGACATAGATACAAACAGCCACATAACTTAGCAGCAGAACGATCTGTGGGAGCTGGCATTCAAATGGGACTAAGAAAATATGGGCTTGCTTTGACCCATCTTACAATTGAATCATTAACATTATTAAATGGGATAAATCAGATATTAAAATTATTACACAAATAAAAGTTAAATAACAGGTATAAGAACACTATGAAAACTCGGACACTGAGGTCACTTGCAGATTGTTCAGTACATATTCCTTTCTCATTCTACATAGTCTTGGTGAAGACTGTAATCACCAATCTGAAACCTCTTCCTCTCGCTTGTCTATTCCTTCCTGTTAGTGGTTGGAATGTGGCTGCCCTACATCTGTAAGGTGTGTTTTTTTTTCCCCCTCACTCTTCGGAAGTCAAAGTGTTTATAAACATTTTAAAAATGTATTTTTATGACTTGGAAATCCCGGAATGTTTGGCATTTCAAACTGTATTTTGTTGGATGAAAGGACAGATCTCTTCAAAATCCATAAAACCGAGACTTTCCCAGACAAACCAGAATGAATGGGATCCATATCACACTAGTACTACATTTTATAATATTGATATTTTAGATAGAATATCGACAAGACAGGTAATGTACGTGTAAAGTAACACTAAGACATGTTTGCATGACAATTGGTACCATGAAAAAGCAGGAAGTATTAAATATTCTGAGTGTGTGTGTTAATGCCCAAGTTATCTAGCATGCAAAGTGCGTCTTTTCTACACAGCAGTATGTTAGTCATGTGTAGCGTATTTCTCCACATCTCATAAACGGCACATTATGGGGGGGGGGGGGGGGGGGGGGAAAAAAAAAAAAAAAGATGATGGTGGGAGATTTTTTGTGTGCGGAAGGAAAA
>Ga0123355_10004174_pt1 | contig 20977 bp, 11 predicted proteins | sample TergutEmb28metaG_3_FD_89872 | JGI IMG/M metagenome (GOLD analysis project Ga0123355, IMG submission 89872) | Embiratermes neotenicus P1 segment gut microbial communities from Petit-Saut dam, French Guiana - Emb289 P1 | ecosystem: Host-associated > Arthropoda: Insects > Digestive system > Gut ...
AATATTATTATTTTTTTTTTTTTTTTTTTTTTTTTGTTATAATTTTAAAATTTAAAAAATATAAAAAAAAAAACAAAATTTTTCTTTTTTTTTTTTTTTGATCAGTTACATTTATGCCTGAAGATGGTTGTATAGACAAAAACTTGTAGCATTTTTGATCATTGTTTAATACGATAAATTGTCTTTGACAGTAAATACATATTACCATTGATTTATTATAAGTACAGTGGGGAATGTATTCCATAAAAATTTATATTGGTAGGTTTTTATTCATATTTGTCAGTATGAAACAAATTATGTTTTTAGACTAATGAGACGCAGTAAGATACGGAACAGAATTTTTACACTGGGGATGTTACAATTTTCTAGCACCATGTTTCATTAACAACAGAAATTGGCACAATATTTGTGCTGCTCTTTGTGGGTACTGTTTTACATTCATCATTTGTACTTGCATATTGTTCACTGCTCTTCTGTTGTATGGAGCTTATATGTTCATAATAACTCTTATCTTCTGAAAGTATGCTAGTTTGTCCATTTATGTACATTCTAGTTGCAAGCTTTGTCAGTGTGTGTTTCATTGCAGGCTGTATCATCATACAACTACATGCTTGCCAATATACCCAAAGGAGATGGATGTTGATTCAGAAGGGGAACATGATCCAAAATGGTTGCAGACTAAAACAATGATGATGATTGATGATTTTACTGATGTCAATGAAGGCGAGAAAGAACTGATGAAGATGTGGAATCTGCATGTCATGAAACATGGGTGAGAAAATTTTAGTTTAGCTTGGTCTGTATTGTTTGGTCATGAGACACATAGCTGTCTTTCAGAATCCATCTGTTTGTTTCTGTACTGAATAACTTGTCTTATTTATGCATATGAAGCCACTGTTCATGTGTCGTAAACTGATAGAGTCTTCCTCATATCAGGATCTGTTAGAATTTTCTGTATAAATTGAATAAGGAAAGTGTGTTAGAGAGTTTTTCAGATGACCAGGTTGAACACACGGTAAGATATGGCATAAAATGCTGAATTAGAATAAGAATCATTCTTCTGCATCTAAAATTGTCTGAAACTCAGGTAACAGAAGCTGAGGTTTCAACATTACTAATTCCAAATATCAGATGCAGTGTGTCTAGATGACAGGTAGCCAAAAAGGAAAATTTAGACCTCAAAATTTTTTAGTTATACGTTTAGCATTCCTGGTGACATGGCAAATATCCAGATGATATTCAACTTCTGTCCATATGTTTTGAAGAATGATGTGGGTTACATTAGCCACAGCATCCTTTATGCAGGCTTTCAACTGCTGAAGATTGTTTTTGTCCTGCTTCATGAGGTGAGGAATTGCCTCAATCACTCAATGCCCGGCAGATGGATCAGCAGATCAATAACAATTGCCTGGCTTCCTAGGTCACCAGACTTAACTGCACTGGATATTTTCCTGTGTGGTTATGTGAGGAATCTCTTATAGCAGGTCAGAAACAAAAGTCTTCAGTTGTTGAAAGCCTGCATATGGCATGCTGTCACTATGGTGGTCCACTGCATGCTTAAAACATGTGGGAGACATCAGATATCATCTGGACATATGTTAAGCCCCCAGGGGTGCCCACATTGAAATCTGGGCAGGTAGGTAGTGGTCAGAAGGAAAAGCTTCCAGTCTTCCTTCATGATGATGCAAACTGTACATCTGTGTGTTGAACAGATTTCAATATATGTATATACTTGTGTACATATTATGTGGACAGTCTGTATTAAGGTGAAGTTCTCCCTGTGCTTAATTAACCCTTCAATACTGGGGTGTTTAAACTGCAGTCTGTAGCATGGTGTGGGAGCAGTGTTTAAGGGTATTTAAGTTTTAATTATGCTAGGTAAAATTTCCTTCATTTTTATCTGAAATAGCTGCAACTTTTTGGTTCTGCATGAAACATATTCAGAATGGTAGTTTCCTGTAGACTGTAGGTCACAAACATGCATCTCGTGTTACCTCAGTGGCTGTATGTGTGTGTATGTGTATATATATAAATTTCTTTTGTAGGACTTACAAAAAACACATCGTGCACAGATAAAATATTACAGCCCTGACATTATTATAGTTTTAACTTCTGTTTATCATGCTTGCTGCAGGTTGTACACTGTCTTGAGATCTGCACTCTTCTGGGAATTTTCACAGCGCAGAATGGTCCGTACGGACATTTCAGGACAACATATCAGTCTTATCTTCAAGGGTCAAGGGTCTTTGACTGCTTGACCCTTGAAGATGGGACTGATAGGTTGTCGTGAAACACCAATGCGGAACTTCCATTCTGTGCTGTGTGAAGCCCCAGAAGAGCACAGATCTCATTTGCATTGTGTGGAAGCCTGAAATTACATACACTGTCGTTGTTTTGGATTTATTCTAGGAAAATAACGTTCCATCACTTTACAGTATTTCCATCACCATTGTGCAATATTTTACTGGTAAAATGTGCCCTGAATTTTAGATGACAAACTTTCTGTGCTATATCTCTCCTGTGTGTTATCAGTGAAATGAGAAATGCAGCTATGAGTAGTCTTATGAACAATTTCACATACCGCTTGTTCATCCTTCTGTCATCATTTGATAATTCTGTAGTAGCTGATCTCTGTCACCACCACATGTGTGTTTGATTATATCAACTCTCTCACATAGGCACAGGCATGCTTTTGTTTCTGTCCCCCCCCCCTCTTTATTACGGTCTGGTCGCAGCAGAACGTTGAGTGGAGATCATGTCATGTGCTTCTTGTCACTCCACTTTGTGACATTAGCAGGACCAGTCTGCACCATGACCCAACACCTAGTCCTTGTGTAGCTGTTGCAGGGATAGGGTAGACATTAATGTAAATTACTTTTATACATATATGATCCATGATCCATACATTAATTGAATATGTGTAAAATAATGGTATCAACAGATGCACACTGGTGTACTAAAATTAGTTGATACACACAATGAACTCTTACAAGTTTCCACCAACATTGTGGCCATCTTCAGGGATATAAAACACAGGAGTAAGATACATCAGAAGTATACGATGAACATATGAAAATATAAAATATGTCAGAATCAGTGCAAAAGTGTAATTATAATCGTATGAGCTGTTAGTTTAAGAAGTACATAAATATTAATTATTCTGATAAGAATGTGCTAACATTGGGTGGATAGTGTATGTAGAAGTTTCAGCTAGCAATACACCATTGGAGAGAAATTGTTGTGTTCCAGATTGCAGGGTAAACCACGTTAAGAAGGTGTTTTGTAGATTTGTTTTTAGGTGTTATCTTTAATCAGGTTTCTTGACCCAACATCCATGTTTAAACCAGAATTTTGTGAACTATATCATCTTTGTGCAGAAATTGCATTTAGTTTATGTAATGAAACCTTTATGCCTTTGTTTTGCCAGATATGTTGGAGACTGTCAGATACCATTAGCTTGCACCATGTTCCTGGAATCGAAAGGGAAAGAACTGTTGCTCAAGAATCTTTATCGTAATTTTGTTCTGCATATGTGCAGTCTGTTTGACTTTGGTTTGGTCAGTCCTGTTACTCTGTACACAACGATACAACGTCTGCAGGACCTGATTGGAGACAGTGGTGAAGTGAAGGAAATCTTACAGAACTCATGGCAAGCTCAAAGGCGACATTGGCTGAGTGGGGGCTGCAGTGGACAGTGTAGCCAACAGGAAAAAGCAGGATCTGGTGAAGCAAGTGTCAGAAGGAAGACAATGGCACAGGCTATGCAGATGGGAGGGACTCAGCAGCATGGAACCACCAAAGGACAAGTAATATCAATGCATGCACAGGGAAGGAAGTCAACCCAGTCATCGTGTAACAGCATTCACAAGGGACAAGTCGTACCAAATTCTGTGGATTCTTCTCAACCGAAACGCAAGTCAACCCAAGCTTCTGCTCAGCAGTCTTTACCTCTTGGTAATATACAGCAGAATTCATTGAAAGGACAAACGTCTGTGGGGTCTGGAGATTGTGCAATGATGTTGCAGCAGAGGAGGAAATCAGCGTCGAGTTTGGTATCTCAAGCGAATGTTGGTGGAGGTGAGTCGATGCTGATGCAGCAGAGGAGAAGGTCACTTGGTCAGCAGAACAGTGCATTGCAGAGTCATTCAGAAACACTACCTCCTCTAAGAAGGAAATCTTTCCATCAACTTACTTCTACCTCCGATCAGAGTGCTGGTAAGAATCAAGTCTTGGCTTCACACAACACCCAAGGCCTAGCGTCTTCACTTGTGCCAGAAGTAGTATCTCTGCCACATAGAAGAAAATCAACAGCAGTACAGAGTTCTGATGTAAGTCATATGCACAATAATTATTCAAACAAAAGTAACGGAAGCTAGCCAAATATATGTTTATTAGGATGGTAAATTCAAAAGGGTAGCCACTAGTGTTCTATGCTGTGCCCTGTGTCAGTTGGACGTAGCATAATAGTAATTAATTATGAAAATCTTGTTCATATTTCCAAATTACGAACATGCCTTTCCTCCTTGTTACTTTACATAACTTTACTGTTGCCATTTGTGTTCAGAATGGATCAGGAAAGTTTAAAAGCAATGTAATGTGGTATGATCAGTTGAAAATTTGCATTGCTGATTGGCCCATGTGAGAGTAAAAGTTGTTGAATTAGACATTTAGCAGATATCGGGATTTTTACAGTAAATGGGAAAGACCTTTAAATAAGTGACACCCTCCTTCAGTGGAGCAAGTAATGTAAGTGAAATAGAGGTAATGGACCCTTGTTCGCGTGCATTGGACAGTTAATTGACAGTTAAAGAGTGTTAATGATTGGTCCAGGACTGGACAGGAGTGATTGCAGTCCCTAGACTATTTTCATGTAAATATGTTTGGTTCATGAGGTCATAACATACAATAACGAGTTCATTACTCTCAAGAAAAGTAAATAGTCAAAATAAAGGTGTTTGATTATTTGTGGTGTGATTTTTAGCTTTGATGTTAATTGGGCAATTTGTAATTACAGATCAGGATATAGAAGATTGAGGTATCTGGTGTGAATTTGGTTTTTGTGATATGATATATTGTTCAGAACAGTGGAAATGATTTTGGTATTTACATGGGTTCATTTCAATTTTGGGTAAACATTTAGACTGCCATTTGGAAAGTGATATGGTGGAGTAATGTGTTGTAGAGTTGTATTGTTTTTGTGTTACAAAAATTGGAACAGCTTTTTTCTGTGCACAAGGCAGCATGAACCTTTGTTTATAGCTTAAAATTCAACACACTGATATAAGTGGAACAAATACATTCAAGATCTTTCCATGGTTTTTTTTTTTTTTAATAGTGAAAACTTTTCCTGAAATGGATCTCATATTCACTGCCAGCAGTTATGTCAAAATGTTGCATTTGCTTCATGTTTCCATAAAGAATAAAACAAATTCAGGTCTCATGTCATTTCTTTTCAGTAATCTAGTCATGCCTGTGTCAATCTCTGGTGGATTCTTGCAGCATTTTCATTCCTTTGTACTTAAGGGTACATTACTTTGTAACTTCATGGTGTTTGTGACAGATATGTGCGGAATTCAGTACTGATAAGCCAACTCTTGATCCCAGGGGATATATATATATATATTCTGAAGTGAACTGATCTTGTGTCAATGAAAAAAAAATATATAACTCTGCTCTGTTCCTATATTTTACACACTTCATTAAGTTGGTTTTTCTTGCAATTTGAGTAACAGCATTTGTATTGCATTCATGGTAGCAGTTGTACCAAAATATTTTCTGAACAGGAGTATGATTTTGAAATATACTTTCATTTATTTTTAGATAGTTCATAATTATTTTAAAGCACTCCTGTCTCCTGTAGTATTTTTGTCATCCAGGCTACAGCAGTCTCTTTACAAAGCATCTGCTAGGCCAGTTTCACAAAGTTTATAATATAGAGTTTCAGGCCATTGGTGAGGGAGCAAATTTCACTGAGCTGTACCATAAAGTTATTTTTAAATCAGTGCTGTTATTGTACATATATATTGTGTACAGTTTATATTGTAGTATACTATAATGAAATCCCTTCATAAGTTGTAAGCTTATATCCAAGTACTGTGGAATGCATCATGTTAAGTTCTGTGCTGTTACAGCAGACACCTTGAGTCTGTGAGTCATTACAGAGTTTAGGGTTTATACATCTAAGTACCATATTTACTTGCATAATTTATGCACCGAGACTTGTACAGGAATGTTTCGGGCCAGAAAAATTAAATACCTTCAACTTCAGCTGGAATGAAAGCCAGCCATTTTGCTGTATCAGGTCACAAAATGTTGGGCATGCAGAAGCTTTGATGTCAATGGCAGTACAGACAATTATGGAAAATTAGGGCAAGAAAAGGAGATGTCAAGAGGCATGCAGTATAAATGAATGAATGCTACATTATGGCCAGTGTAACTGAGTTCTCATGATTTTAATGGAAAGTATACTTGTAGAGGGACCTCATATGGCAATATGGTGTAAGGAATTTTAATCACATTTTCTGTAAAAATTGTTCATCGGTTGAAATTTCATGAAGGGGCATCTGTGTCACGGCATTCAATGAGGGATTATGTGGTCTAGTCCGCAGGCACAAGTGGCCGTACCATATTGCCAGGTAGCACACAGATTTAATATGTTTTGCAAAAAATTGTACATTTGTCTGACTCTCTTTGAGAGACATCTTTATTTCAGCATTAATGAATGGAGTTTTGTTAGAGGCTAGGTGCAGATTTCCAAACATTGTATATTTGAGTATTGTTCATATAAGCATGAATACATTTGCTCTGATGTAGCTCGTGAGGTTTTTGTGTGTTCATAACGTTTGTATAAACATATGAGTGTTTCTTGTGTGATGGAACAGTGCTGTCTCTAACTCTCCTGCTGGTGGAGACTCTTATCTGCTGCCTTCTAATGTTGTACCTCATCAGCACTGTGCTAGTTTTGATGTTCTTGCAGCTGTGTGATTGAGGGTTGTTTGTTTGGGGTATGATGCTGTGTCACTGAATAACCAGTTCCGGATGTTTCTAAGGAACAATGTGCCTTGAGAATGTCAGGAACTGGTTACCCAGGCACTCATGGTATATCCCAGAAGAACAGAACTGGGTACCCAGTGACTTGTGGTATATCCCAGGAGAACAGAACTGGGTACTCAGTGACTCATGTGGTATATTACAGAAGAACAGAACTGGGTACCCAGTGACTCATCTGGTCTATCCCAGGAGAACAGAACTAGGTACCCAGTGACTCGTGGTATATCCCAGGAGAACAGAACTAGGTACCCAGTGACTCATGTGGTATATCCCAGGAGAACAGAACTGGGTACCCAGTGACTCATGTGGTATATTCCAGAAGAACAGAACTGGGTACCCAGTGACTCACTTGGTATATCCCAGAAGAACAGAACTGGTTATCCACACCTTTGTGGTATATCCCAGAAGAATAAAATCCTAAAATGTCAGCATTCTGTTATAATTAATTATTTTGATATTGCACTTCTTAATGTGGACTGATCTGTACTCAACAAACGCAAGAAATTAGAAGCAGGCAGATGATGGGATGCTGTGTTTAAACTGGCCCTTATAAATGATGCTAAAGAGAATAGAAATTGCACTTCTTCTCACTGTTGTGCAGCTTTGATTTTCCAAGCCCCAGTGTAACATGTGAAACTATATTCTGATAAATTGTATTCATATATTTTGTGCACCACAACTTCCAGGTACAAATTTTTCCATAAATTTTGCGAGTAAGTACAATGTACAGTATGACTTTATCATGGGAAGGATCGAGTTTTGTAATCCCTCTGATATTTGCATTGGCCATCATTTCTGTTCTGTAGAAGTTTATTTTGATACTGCCTTGCACTTTTCTCTTTTAATGAGTTTCTCTATTCCATGTGTTCATTTTCAGGTGGACTGTTTTATTACTATGATATTTTTTGTTGTATAGAATATATATATAAATATATAAGGAGGTTATTAGTTCAAGAGAGGGGGGCCCTTCTATCACTCATTGCTTTAAAAGGAACAGCAGAGTTGGCCATTGGAATTGTACCAATATTATGTTTAACACTGCCAATCAAAACACTTCATGGAGCACAGTCTTTGAGAAGCTAACATTTCTCCCCACAGTGCTGTTTGTATGTAGCACGTACACTGTCAATTTGATGGCCTTGACCATTTAATTGTCCACTGGCTGGCGAATATTTGATGTACACATAAAATAAGTTGCATATACCCCAGTTTCAAGTGATTGTTTGTCATTATACTGACACCATTTTATTGTATTCTGTTGTCACATTTCAGTAATTAGTGCACTAGCCTAGTATTCCGAAGGTCCTGGGTTCAATCTGAGCTGTCACCTTTGATGTCATAACAATAATTACCATATAATGGCAAGCAGTTACCAGAAGACAGGAGTAGATCAAACCCATGAAATGTTTTGTAGCCTACATCAACTATACCTTGAGTCATGGGCTGTTTCCAACATAATATTTATATAATGAATCACCTGTTGTCACAGGATTGGTCTGGAATTTTAACAGAAGGTCACATTGTTTGTTTGGTGTTCTTGGTTCAGGAGTTGAAGAGTTGAAAGCATTTTGCCAGTTCAGAAAGGGTTATGAGTCAGTAAGCATATAGTACCGTACTATGAATAGGCATGTTGATGCTTTGATTAGGTGTAAATGCACTGCTCTGCTGCTCCGCTTCACCTTGAAATACAAGAACAATTCAATAAATATTTTAAGTTACCGTGCATGTTAATCCATGCCTTCTAACCATTGGTTTCAATTAAATATTTTAATTAATGTGGTTGCTGATGCATTTGCATTGAAAATTATACATTAAAGTTTATTTGCAGCAGTTTTGTTGATTTTATGTGGTTTTGTGATGTATTGTCTAAAAATTTGCTATTTCTGATCAGTTGGTACTTCTCAGCAAATATACTTGGGAGCAGGAATTAACCAAATTACTTTTTTGGAAGGGAGGACAATATTTTGATGTGTGATGAACATCACAAGTGTTGCAACTGAAGTGATGTTGCTGTGTTCCCACTGCTTACTTATGTGCACATTTTGTGTCTTCCATGTTTCGATCTTGTTTCAGTCAGCAGTTTCCTTTCTTTCCTCTTTCAAATATATTCTCTTACATAAATGTATTTTAATAAATTGTCCAAAATCTGATTAGTGGCAGAAGTGGTAGTATGCTGGAAGAGTTAACTGAGCTTTGGGAAATAATACAAAGTGAAATATGAAATTTCATCCAGGTACACATTAAGTGCCCTTCCACATTGCACAGTAGCACATTTTATCAGATAGAACCAGACAGTAATATGTAGTTTGACATTTATTATACAACTGTGGAGAAATGTATGCAGTGTAATACAAAAAATCAAATTTTGAAAGATTCATTTTGCTAAGCTTTTAAAATGTCAGGTCAGAGTTCAAGAGTAATGTTGTTGTGGTTGTGTGCCTACTACTGTTGCTGGCACAAACATTTTTTTGTGTTTTTATTGCAGTAATCTGAACCTTAGTTGCAAACGTGTTTCATTGCAATAATAAAAAGGTGTATCAAGAAAGTACAGTAAATAACTTAATGCAGTTTTTCAGTTCTATAAATGATCTGGCAAATACTGGCCCCCAAAAGTAATTTGTCCGTTGTCAAGTTGAATTTGAGTGGCAGGCACTTTATACTTATTCAAAGATTTTTCTGTATATCAGTGCCTTACTGAAATACTTTGATGTAATGATGTAATATATTTAATCTTGTGAATTGTGTGTCTATGGTATGTTTGATAGTGTTCTTTTACTGAGTGTGGTTTTTACATTTTATTATATATAATATATTTTATTGTACATTTTATGTCATGCCAATAATACACGTGTATTGTATAATATTTCACACAGCAGAAGCTAACACTGAAGGTGTCCACAGTTTCACCTGGATTATACAGCTATTAGTAATGAATATTCAGATGAATTAACAGAGCAGTGTGAATCACAGTGAACTGGTTTGCATATACAAGATTGTACCAAGAAAGTATATAATATTAAGTACATGTAATTTTATATATACATTTACAGTACAGTGTTGCAGGTATTAAAAAGACACAGAAGTCCGTGGACTTATGTTTTAGGTAAACGTCTTTTTGATGTGAGAAATTTCAGTGAGAGTATTTAACTCTCACAGCTGTTCTCAGGCATGCTACCAATAACAGCTTTGATTTCTGTATATTAGGGTTCAGAGATATGAGGTTTTGACAGTGGTGTGAGTGAAGCTACCATTCTTCTGGGATGTGACACAGTGTCTTTGGGTAAGTAGTCCCTGATTGTTTGAAGGAATGTACTGCCATATTTCTGAAGGATCAAATAGAACAAGAACAGTTGTTGCACTAAATATCCTCCTCCAAACCCTTGCAAAAAATAAATTGCAGGGATTATGTATACTGTAATCAGTGCAGTACCAACAACTTTAAAACTGTTGTGGAAAGGTGTTCAGTGTTACACTAAAACCTTGTTAATTTGAAGTACATGGGGACCAAAAATTAGTCTGCAAACTCCATGACTTTGAATTATTCCCCCCCCCCAGCACACACTGACATGTTATGTGATTGGTTGAAGCCTGTTGTTATGTCATAAGCTCCGATTTTTTTCTTGCTTTGTTGAGTTGTTGTGGTATGTGGTGGTACACTTGGTTGAGGCAGTCTGCTGCAACCTGGAAGGTCCTTGATTTGATTCTGGATGGGGTCATGGGGTTTTTCATGAACTTAATCCTTCTGGCCACACTATGGTCCTGGAGTCAGCTTCAGCCTCTAACAGAAATGAGTACCAGTAGTATCTTTGGGGGGGTTTGGTAAAGACAGACAGTACATAGGGTTGCTGGCAACCTTGCAACCTTCACGTGCTGATGGTCTTGAAATTCTGGGAGACTCAATCTCCTAGAGCCCTCAGGGCCTGTCCAGGCTTGTATAGGCGTTGCTTTGCTTCGTTGCATTGTTAATAGATCACCTTCTGGTATTTCTAAACAGTGCTGCATAATTTAGTGCAATTTCCATCAAAAGATTGTTATTTGATATTTGTCAATCCTTGATCTTTGTTCCTTTTTTCTTAAAATGAAATGCAGTACACCATTGCCATTAACCCTTCAGGGTTGGAGCATTTGAGTCCCAGTCTACCAAGATATAAGTTTTACTTGAACAAGTTCCACATCACTTGCCTTCTGATCTAAAATAACTTCCATATTTTTTGTTCCATGTGAATGAGACTTAGAATGGTAATTCTCTGTTGGCTGCAGATGGTAAATACACCACTTGCACTGCCTCAATAATAATTCTCTTTCTCATAAGCCTCAAAACTTCCAGCCATGTTCACAGCAGCAACCCCCCCCCCCCTTCTTTTTTTTTGGGGGGGGGGGTTGTTGCTGAGATGTCATTCTTTCAGTCCCTTTGCAGTTTCCATAACTGCGGTGCCCCAGTATTTTTTGTTGCACTGAATATTTTAGCAATAAACCCTCAATAAAATCTGTCCTGAATTTTAGGTAGTAAACTTTCCATCCTATCTTAATTCGTGACATCCATCCTACTTTGTTCCCATAAAGGATTCGGGGAAATAGAATTGTGGCATTGAGTACCATTCTAAACAGTTTCACGTACCACTTACTCATTCTTTTTGTTTGTGCAGCAGCTGATCTGTCACTGCAACTCATGTGAAAGTTGTAATAACACACACACAGACCTCAGTTTCTGTTCTGCCTTTTTTTTTTCATTACCATCTGGACTCGGCAGTGTGTTAAGTAGAGATCGCTGTCACATGTTTTTCTTCATGCCACTTGATGGAGACACGGCCATTGTGCTACACCGTGACTTTCTCTTCTCTAGCTTTGTTCTTTCAGTTTCAGTATTGCCTGGCTGTATGATGACCACCACATAGCCAGTGTTACATGACCAGGTATTTTGCCAAAGCTGGAGAATTATAATCATCCATCCATAAGGTACAAGAGGTATATAGCAGTGTCAGTGCTTTATTAGGACTGCAGCTTCAAATAAAAATGAAACCTACTATTAGCTTTGAAATACCAAGGACTTTTGTGATGTATCAGAGTGATGTCATATACCATTTAAGAGCCTGAGGTATCAGCTGTGTGTCGACTGTAGTTACATTCATTTTAGTTTTCATTTGATAGGGAGAATCACAAAGTAGGGCATGCACTTAGAAATGTCTATGAAATCCACATTTTAGAGTGAGAGAAAATATAATTGATTCCTCTTAATTGTGTTGCATACAGTCTGGAAGCCAACTTCTTCATGTGTATTGGGATGAAGCAACCAAATTAAATTTGCCTTACATATTTTGATAGGGAGTAGCAGGAGTCCATGCTTGCAAAATGCAAGCAACACTGTGTGGCATGTTTAGTCTATGATGAGCAGCACGCCATGGCATATGATGTTTAGTCTATGATGAGCAGCGCTTGGCACGCTGTGGCATGTGATGTTTAGATTATGATGAGCAGCACTCCATGGCATGTGATGTTTAGATTATGATGAGCAGCACTCCATGGCATGTGATGTTTACTTTATGATGAGCAGCACTCCATGGCATAAAAAGTTTAGTCTATGATGGGCAGCGCTCGGCACGCTGTGGCGTGTGATGTTTAGTCTATGATGAGCAGCGCTTGGCACGCTGTGGCATGTGATATTTAGATTATGATGAGCAGCACTCCATGGCATGTGATATTTACTTTATAATGAGCAGCACTCCATGGCATGCAGTGTTTAGTTTATGATGAGCAGTGCTCAGCACTCTGTTGCATGCGATGTTTAGTCTATGATGAGCAGCGCTCCATGGCATACAATGTTTAGTTTATGATGAGCAATACTCACTGGCATGTGATGTTTACTTTATGATGAGCAGCACCCCATTGCATGTGATGTTTAGTTTGTGATGAGCAGTACTCTGTGCTGTATGATGTTTGTTTATGATCAGAAGAACTCAGCACTCTGTGGCATGTGATGTTTAGTTTATGATGAGCAGCACTCACTGGCATGTGATGTTTACTTTATGATGAGCAGCACTCACTGGCATGTGATGCTTACTTCATGACGATCAGTGCTTGGCATTGCACGTGAGAGGTTTGTGCATATTTCCAAACTGGCCACAGTGTATATGATTACATTCCATCCCTATTTATGTTCTTCGACCTCGTCACCTGAATCTTACTTACAGTTAGTGCTGTCATACTTAGTCTTTTGGTTCTTGAAGGCTGATATCGATTGGCTGACATTGAAAAATGTCTCCAGCTATTAGAACTTTGCAGTTCCAGCTGCTTATTTGATTTCGTCATTTTCTTTGGTATTTGTTGCACTGAGGGTGCCTAAGTGAAGTTCTTTTAAACACGTATTCATATGGGCAGGCGTGGTGGATTATCCTGCCAAAATAACACTACGTTTAGTGTCTCTAAGATGTTCAGTTTTCTCACATCCACTCCAGAAACGGTCGATTTCTTGTAAAAAAAAAATGCACAAGGCCCCTTCAGTTTTCTTGTTTCATGCAGTAACTAATCCCGGAGTCACCTACTTGCATGTAGCTGGTGGTGTTGGGAGGTAAATGCAACAGGCATTACATGTTTCAGAGTAGGATCATTGTTGTTCTGAGCAGACCATTGATCCAGTAGGAAAAGCACATTTCTGTTTTGGCAAGCCATTTCCCTTTCAAAGAGACCAGCTGCTGTGTAAATAATAGTCAGTTACATATGCATTCTTGGACAATTTCTTGTCACCTAGATAGTCGTCGTGGTTTCTGAAATTTGCTGACACCCAAAGGACAAAATGTTTTGCTGCTAACTGCAAGACAACACAACTGGAATGTTTCTCTTTTTACCCTTTTCTTCCCTGACCCTGCTCTGCCTTCAAAGCTAGTGCTCTTTGGTTTTGCATTATAGAAGAGTGTGGTTTTGTACTCCAAAAAAAAAATATCGTTTCCAGCACGTTGATGATGAAGGTCACTTGTGCTACCTTCCTGCCAAATCAACATCTGCAGTAAGACCTCTGCTCATGGATTTCCGTGGTATATTCTATCACTCTGTGAACAGTTGAAGCCATACAGTGAAGCATTTAAGTTCATGTCCACTATAAGTGCAAATTCACTGATTCCACCTTTCACTGTAGGACCATTCACAGGAATATTGTTTGCTTCGTTGTGACAAAATCATTTGAACAGCTCATCTACCATAGCAACATGTTTTGCACCATGAATTCTCATTCTTTTTTAAACATCGCCCCCATATAGAGCATGTTCGTTTGAATCCCAGTTCTTTTGTCAACAGAGTGGAAAGTGGTATTCCATATACTTTTGTTGTTTCACTTTTACATCTTTTATATCATCTTTTCTTATTGACTTCTAGTTTTTCAGCAGTTGTCTTTTGTGAGTACTGTGTCTTATTGTCACTTGTATTTCACCTCACTTAATCAGAAAAAGAGTAAACTACAAAAGACACAACAGCACTTTTTAACACATGTAAGCTGCACTTCCAACCTAAATTTCACAACACTACACAACATGCAGTGCTTACTCCTGCCATGAATGGCAGTACCACCTCTCACATGGTTACCAGTACATTAACAAGCGTTTCAGTCAGCAGTAATTTGTATTCTGTACACTCCTTGGCAGGAAACAGTGGACTCCACGATACAACATGACCATCACAGAGAACTGAAATTCAGCTTTGTATATCTACATTCAGTGCTCGTGCATGTACAGCTGAACTGTTGTTGCCTGTGCTAAAGGTCATGCAGTGGTGTGGCGTGTATTGTCTCCTGTCACTGACAGTACTTACTGGTAGCCACATTTTTTTCTGCAACTCAAGGTTACCTGTGTTCTAAATTTTGGGTATTTCCAGGGGTGCCCATTGTTTAGAAAAGATGAATGTTTACTCAAGTTTCCCAGAAAGCAATATATTTTCAATTAATATTTTAATAAAAAGTGCTGTTATGTAGCTTGAAATGGTCAGTTAACCATATTCTGAATTAATGACCTTAAAATGTACACTGTATCCTATGTTGAAACCAGGAAGCATCACATACTTTGAATTAACAAGGTTTTCTGTGCCTGGAGACCAACATGCTGATGAGACATGTTCTGCTCAGCACTCACGGGATGGGGTGAACACCAAAGGGGCAGCAGCTACTCATATGTTTGAATTGTGGGAAAAAAGTTGGTATTAAGGTTGGCAGCCAGAATGAAGTGTTGTGTCCTCTGCAGTCAGTTATCAACTGAAGGTTCCCATAATGGAGAAACTTGTCTTGATAAGTTCGTGTATTTTGTACATTGTTCAGATGTATTGTGACAGTTTTCAAAAACCCCCTTATTTAAAACCATGTCATCTCTTGGTGACCTTGTAATTCACAGTTTCAAAATTTGTCTCAGGTATATGTACAGTCATGCGCCACATGATGACGGACCGCACATACGACGGTGGTCCCATTAGACTATAATATTGTAGTATAATATAATACCATTGTGTTACAATTGCCTGCAGTATTCAGTACAGTAACATGCTGTACAGGTTTGTAGCCTAGGAGCTCTAGGCTATACCATATAGCCTAGGTGTGTAGTAGGCTACACTATCTAGGTTGGTGTAAGTGCACTCTATGACGTTCGTACAGTGACGAAATCGCCTAACGACGTGTTTCTCAGAACATATCCCTGTCGTTAAGCGACACGTGACTATATTTTGATGTTATCATGGCAGTGACTATTCTGGGGTGTGGCACTCTGTAGTTCTGTAGTTTATAAAAAAAAATAAGTAGTCAAAATTTGACTTTGTATTGTACAAGTACAGGAGCTAAGTTTGGTTTAGCATTCCTTTGCATCTGCTTGTTTTTGGTGTCTCATATCTGATACAGAATTTTAGTGCCTTGAAACATTTTCTGTGTATAGTTCATTCAAGTACACAGCTCATTGAATGTAGCTGTAGAGCAGAATATATTCAAGGTTCTACCGTAATGCAGAGTGTGAAATAAAAGGCTCACTGAGTGGGGAAGTATTGGTAAAAGAAATCGTGATGCTGAGCTTTGACGTGTTACTGTATTTATGCTTTATCCCCCAACAGGGGTTTAAGTATGAGGCTTTTGTAAGCAATTTTTACAGGGTGGAAACCAATATGAGGCACCATTTTGGTAAATAATAGAAAACTGGCTGATTGTCATAATAATCAGTTTTATTTCTGTCAGCACAATTCATTAGAAAAATTACCTGGAGAAAGAATAGGTACTATTACTAGTGAAGTCTGATTTGACAGTGTCAGTAGTGCTAACAAGTGCTATATTTGTATGAAACCTACGCTTTTGGAACATCAAATGATAGTTTCTGAGATTCACTGTTTTTCCTTGTGGTCCTTCCATGTGTTTAGCGCCTTTGACTAAACTTCGCTGTTTCAATTAATGAATATATCAACCAACACATGCCCTTATATAAAATACATTTCATGACAAATATTAAACTCCTACATGTTTTGTCACCAGGGGGACATCCTGAGGGAATTTTTTAGAACAAGGGAATACAAGCCCAATGTGCTGATCTAGGTACTGCAGCACTCTTACTGGAATGGTAAAAATATATAAACATGAAATTATCATTAGAGTGTTCAGCTGTATCTGTCCACACACTTTGGGTTTAATGTTTGATTATCATCTTTATGTTTTTCATAGACCTTGAATGAAATGAAGGATCTGAATATCTTTATCGTTGCACCGTGCATTTTGTAGTTTATTTAAGTAACACACCAACAAATGCACATATGTAGTCTTTAATAATCTAAAATTTACATTAAAACACTCCTACATGTTTCGATCATACAGTCATCCTCAGGGAGCATACTTTATTCCTTGCTAAAGTTACAGTTTAAAACACTCAGTGATTTACTTCGTTATATTAATTTGGTGCTGTAGCAGCATGTCATATGTGTGAGTTGTACGCTGTACAATTGAGACCGGCTGTTGATGTGCTTGTTGTGCCATATAGCTATACAGCACAGCAAGCATATCGACAGCCGGTCTCAATTGCACAACATACGACTCGCACATAACACACGACATGCTGCCACAGCACCAAATTAATATAACGAAGTAAATCAATGAGTGTTTTAAACTGTGACTTTAGCAAGGAGTAAAGTATGCTCCCTGAGAGATGATTGAAACATGTAGGAGTGTTTTAAGTGTTTTAATGTAAATTTTAGATTATTAAAGACTATACATGTGCATTTGTTGGTGTTTTACTTAAATGAAGGATCTGAAATTGTAAAGTTACAAAACCTGATTCGAAGATACTAAAGTGGTCTCCAAAGGACAGAACTGAAGATGTCCATATTTTGGCCTGTCATCTTTTTTAATAACTTTCTCTTTGTTTTTCATCTACATGTCTTATTTTCAAGCATTAAATATGTGGAATTATAAAATTTAAAAGTTAAGAAAGTTATCTCTCACATAATCTCAAATGGATACTGCCAGTAAAGCAGCCAGGGTGAGCAGCTGACCAACCAGTCATCTTCATACAATGACAAGGATACGAGGGAGTGCAGCTGTACCTGTACAACCCCTACATGCCTTGATTGTTTGCATGCAGGGACTGGTGTACATGTGTGTTGTGTTGAGTGGTCAGTTGGAAGTGATTGTGACCCGAATAAGCTGATAACTGGTTGTTTGCTTGGAGCGACTAAAGACAACATGAAGATGCCAGTCAGGATGGTGTCCCAGCTGGGCACCTTCACTATAAATTCTAGAATGTTACCACTACACCATCCTGCTCAGTTTGGGGGTTCAATACATTGAATAAGTTTTTTATTTTTATTTTATTAAGGCATAGATTGTCCCATTTTCTTTACCACTACCTTTTGGAAATTTGTTCTGTTTCTGCCATCAAGTGAAGTGAAGTCCAGTGTGCTGGGTGCCTGAACAGAGCTACTCTGAAACAGCAGTTCAGAATTGATTTTACACTGTAGTGCTCCTGAGGATTCAAGTTTTCAAGGGCCGAGGGGTCCAAAACAAGTGGATCCTCGGCCATTGAAGATGAAGGCACTATGTTCAAAACAAAGAAACGCTAGTCCAGTAATTGCCACATCCTGGAAGACCTGAATCCTTCAGCATAAAACCCATTTACAGTGAACACTGGGGTACGCTGTATTGAGTTGGTTGAGGTACTGCACTACAAGCCAGAAGGTAGTGGGTTCGATTCCCGATGGTTTCATTGACATAATCCTTCCAGCTGCACTATGGCCCTGGGGTTGACTCAGCCTCTAACATAAATGAGTACCAGGAATATTTCCTTGGGGGGTAAAGGTGGATGGTGCATGGGGGTGATAACCTTACGACCTTCCTGTGCCAACTGTCTTGAAATTTGGGATCCTCAACCTCCTGGAGCTCTCAGGGCCTGCCCAGGCCCTTAATGAGATTGCTGTTCCTAGTACAGTGAACATTTGTGCAGGTGACAACTTACACACGCCTAAATGCTGCCCTTCCATTAGTTAAAACATGGCTCTGCTTTCTCAAAACTTCACCACAATTAGTGACATGAAATTTCCTGACATCATGACAAATGGCTGTGTGTGTGTGTGTGCGCACACACTTGTGATTTGACATGCCTTTAGGATGATCACACCTTGGGTCTGATTTGTGTGTCTGTGTTATTCAGAATTCCAAAAAGTCAGATATCTTATTAGTAGAACACCACAACCTCAAAGGCGTGCAGTACATATTGGATGAGAAACAGTGAAATAAAATATATTTGTAGTGATTCTTGTTTTTTCTCTTGTATTCCCTTTTAGTATCTGCTGACCTTTTTAGTGTACTTCCGAGATGCTAAGAGCTTGAGGTTACAGTATTTAATTCTGCAGTTCACAGGCTAACATTTTCAGGTGGCTGTCTTTGACGGTCACATTGTGAGCAAAAGAGCAGCAGAAGGCAGAAGAAGTGGGTGGTAAAATGTACTGCAACATCAGCAACTTGATTTGCTTGTGCTGTCCTACTGGCCCTGCTTTAGTAACTGCAGTCACTGGATGAGAAACCTGAATACCTGCAGATTATCTTGGCTGTAAATCAGTTTTATACTAAGGACATGTTGATACAGGGTTTGAGAGTGGGTATACAGAACACAGTAGCTTCTGTTAATGTAATGATGGAAGTAAAACCAATTTCCAGTGCTTTGTGGTTTTAAGAACCCACAGTGATGGACAAAGGGCAGAGAAATTGTCCTAGTTGTATTGTCATACACCATCATAAAAAGAACTGGTGAAAATAGAATGCTAGAGCCATGTCTGACTACTGGAAGTAACTGCAGAAAGTTAAAATTAAATTGCACCAATATTTTGGAAGAGATTTGTCAGAAATGATGCAACTGCCAAATTATATTTATTTGCACAAATGTTCATGATTTTCCCTGGTTTTTTTAGTTTTGCGTTTCTAGAAGCCACAAGTAGTAAAACTGTATTCAGGTTTTGTATTAGCATGATTTGTTTAGACATTATTGTATTGAAGAAATAATGCTACAAAGATATGTTCCATCATGTTTAACATTTTTGTTTTATGTCTGTAAGAAAAATCAGCTGTTCAGCTGGTAAAATGTTATTTAATGTGCATCTAGAAAGAATCCTGGATGTAATGAATTTTGTAAGTGGATGGAAATAGAGGCACTATGAAGATTGGGCAGTTGACAGTTACTATAGCAGAAATTGACCACTAATGGCTGAGCGAAGTGCCATTGAGAGTTCATATTTTATTGGCAGATTAATTAGATGTTAATTCCCCCCTGCAAGTACCAACAAAAAATTACATCTTCACCAAGATGAAATCATCCTTCCACCAACAACATACACACTTGAGTGTGCATATTTTTAAGATACCTTCCTGGCAGTTTTGCATCCCACATAGTCTCTACATTCTTTTGTCCCTATAGAACAAATAATCAGCAGAATATATATTAACAATGCATAAAATATAGATTCAAATGTATTATGTTTTAACCTTTGTTATTCTACGAGACTGTATGATGGTGTCTAAAATGAACTGGCAAATTGCCTAGCATGCTATATGTTGTCCTCTGTGTGTGTTGAATTGTAAAAAAAGATAAAGTACACCCTTGAACAGGTCACAAAGGCCCAGAGGGGGAGTAAGCAATGTAAATGTACATGCTAAGCCAAAAAATCGCAGGCCATTAAGAGTTACGACTGGTATTTAAATCTTTCTCATATGAGTTAAATTCCGTGTAACAAATTTATCAAATCAAAAGTTGCAGGTATGAATGAGCTCTGTTTTTTCTCATGTGTCAGTTTCATGTATTCTGAGCCATTTGTGAGAAAGTTGAAAGCTTTTTCACAGCATATCACAATTCAAGGTTGTTAGAACTTTCTATTTCTGAGGTCATGGATTTGAATCTTGATTCAGAAATCAGCCACATTAACCTTTGTTTTGTAGTTTTTCTTAGTCCTCCTGATGCTGTGTAGTAAATCATGACAGTGGCTTCATATTCTTCTTGATTCATGAACAAATCATCTTTCTGACTATCATAGCTGAAGTACTTAGTCATAGTTCAGTCCCCAGTCCATGTGAGTTATGGTGGACAGAATGATACTGGAACATGTTTCTCTCTGAATTCATTGATTTTCCCCTATTTTTATCATTCCAGCAATGCTTTACATTCTTCTACAGTATACATGCTAGACCCTTGCATGGCGTTGCATAAACCATACATTTGTATCATTTTTCCATTTAATGCTATATAGTCTTGGCAGTAGGAGCCAGGGTAATGTAGTTGGTATAATGACTGGGATAGAGATTAGACAGTCCAGGGTTCGAATCCTGATAGGGGCAAGAGATTTTTGTCTTCTCCAGTATGTCCAGACTGGGTCTAAGACCCATAAAACCTCCTATTCAACAGTTACTGATCTTTTCCTCAGGTAAAGTGGCATGGCATGA
>Ga0123355_10004175_pt1 | contig 20975 bp, 14 predicted proteins | sample TergutEmb28metaG_3_FD_89872 | JGI IMG/M metagenome (GOLD analysis project Ga0123355, IMG submission 89872) | Embiratermes neotenicus P1 segment gut microbial communities from Petit-Saut dam, French Guiana - Emb289 P1 | ecosystem: Host-associated > Arthropoda: Insects > Digestive system > Gut ...
ATATAAAACACTGAATTTATTATAATATTTTTTTGTTTTGAGGTATTTTTTTTTTTTTTTTTTTTTTGGCGGACAAGAACAACCGACTTCGTCTGCCATGCTTGCAATTATACATACGCCAAAACGCATCTATGGTTATCACTTACGACCGAACATACCCAATTTAGATTAGTGTCATATAACAGTGTAATTCAAATCGGCAATAATACATCAAGGTTTAACCAATGTATATACCGTAAAAAGGATTTTGGATTAGAGAACTCAGAAACTATCTTGTGGTTTCAGCCCCCCCTGTAGGTACGTGCAAAGTGTCTGGTGAGACAAAAAGAGATAAAAACAAAATTCACTTTCTGAAATATGTTGAAGAGGTGAGGTTGTTAGACCAAGAGCAAAACGAAGACTCCAAAGACACATTAAATATTCGTGAATAGAATGCGAGGACATAAGATAAACGGTACCGTAAGACAAAGGCCGAAAAGGGGAGAAGGGGAAGGTTTGGAGAGACATACACAAACTGACAGATCAGTTATAAAAGTCTAGAGCTGGAACGCATTAACAGACGTAATCCGTGACGCTGAAGAAGATTGCCTGTGGTCATTTTGCAATACTGTTGGCGTCCTGGACTACAGGCCTACAGACTCGATGACAGGAAGAGTAGTGGATTATGAATTCGAAAGGATTTGGAAGGAAACGGCCGTGCTGTAGTCGCTGTATTATCCTGTTACTTTCCAAGATGGATTGCGGAAAATCGCCTAACAACAGTAAGAATCAACGGTGTCCCAGCCGAGATTCGAACTGGGAACCTTCCGAATAAACGCCTACAGCGCTACGGCAACATCAACCTACTTAAAAAAAAGAAAAGTTTGGTGGAATATGCGACATGAATAGGGGAGAAAACGCAGGGTTTGGGTGGGAAAATCAGAAGATGATACACCACTTCGAATACGTCGATTAGATGGGAGGATAATATTAAAATGGGAGATTGTCGATTGCATTCATCTGGTTCAGGACACGGATCAGCGGCGGGCTCTTGTGATCGCCCTAGTGGTCTTTCGGATTCCACAGAGTAAAAGGAATTTCTTGGCTACATAAGCTTCTCAAGACAGACCCTACCCCATGGACAGAGTGGGCTTAAAGCTCATGGCAAACGCTGCGCGCATCTGCCAGCCGAATATCATTTCTAGTGTTTCGGTATACAATGAGACTACCGTAAAAAGAAATGTGTGACAGCCGATTCGATACCGATCACGTTCCACAAACTGATAGCAAAACAAAAACACATTACATTTCCAAGACAATGATAATTCGCTTAATATTAGCCCTATTTAAGATAACTGTTCTGTACTTTGAGAAAGAAACAAAACCCTCTGATGCACACGATTTTATGGCAGCAAAATAAGCGTCAGCAGCCTTAAGTTACATGCAATCTGACAGGCGGGCTACACCTTTCCGGAGGAGCATAGTGCCTCCATGTACATGTTGGAATTCTACCCTGAAGATGTAAGTATTACGCCCCTTCGAAACGCTGATACTACATCACAAGATATTCAGGTGACAATACGAAAATTTCACGGCAATGAAGTTCTTAGGTGCTGCAAGTTAATTAAATATCGCGCTGATGAACGTTCAATCAGGCAGTTCGCGATCATAGTGGTACCACAGATACCACTAATAAATAAAACCGGCTCTTGAGTCGTGTACTGGTTAGATCACACAGCCCCTCCCCCCTGAACATGAATTTGATATCCCCACGGTCAGTGTATTTTTTTTTCTCATGGTTCGACAGCGCTACTGGACCTAGGCCTCTTCATCACTGAGGTTTTGAGATCATATTCAGATAAACCACACACGGTATGACTCCTCTAGACAAGTGATCGGCCCGTCGCAGAGACCTCTACCTGACAACACACAACACTCCCAAGAGACAGACATCCATGCCCCCGGCAGGATTCGAACCCTCAATCGCGGTAAGCGAGCGACCGCAGACTCACGGTTTAGACCGTGAGGCCACTGGGATCGACCTTTGAATTTATACACAAAATATTTAGTTGGACTTCACGCACCTGCCTTCATAATACCAGTGCTGTTCTTTAACTACTTATCTAACAACGAACCATTAAGAAAATCACTTCTTTGACTCAAGAATTTCTCTATGCGGCTAATTTCTACGCCACTTTTCAGGATATTCGTGTTTCATATGGAAACCGGGGATATGTTACTGCCATCGTAACCATCGGCAATTGTGCCTTAATCTGAGGCACTTCAAGCACGATAACACGGTTACAATCTTGTATCCAAGACCCATTTGAACATATCCCTTCTATCTATCTTTCAGGCCGCCCGCTGATCTCTTTTGTTTAGACCTTACACCAAAAATGACCATGCGCCTATATCATATTTTGTGCAACATATGCTGCAAGTAACATATGCCACTGAATAATTATTATGGCATACAGTGCTTGTAACAGATTCAAAACATGTGTTGTATTAGCACAAATCTGAGCCAGAAATGCATGCCATTATGCGGTTACTTTTTCGTTTCTTTTTAAAAATAAGATGCATATGTCCAAGTCTGGAAATACGCATCATTTGTCATGCACCTCCCTGAGGATGGCCACTACAGTGGCCGAAACATGTAGGAGGTCTATAATATGATACTTCAATACATTTATGTGTATTTGTTAGATTCATTACCATATCTACAAATGTGTAAACTGGTTACTTGTAGAACAACTTCAACTGTTTCTTCTTGTGAGTGAAGTGAAGCAGGATATAACGCGTTTCTACAAATAATAGGCCTGTCGTGTTCTTGAACAGGCCTATCAATTTATCTCCCGTCGGTTCGCGGCTTCTCCACCTCCAGACCACCTGCCATCTGCCTGTCTCCCAACCACGCACACGCATAAATATAGTGCACAATTTGCCGCGATGAGAGGTTTCCCCTCTAAAATCTCTCCAGTTCGTACACACCCACTTGTTTTAAAGCAAACCACACATCTTTGACAGACGCAGTGCAGAGGAATATGGTGGTCGGCGTTTGAAGCCACATTCATGTCCGAGGATCGAACTCTTTAGAATATTTCTGTGGTTTCTACTATACTAACGACGTAGAAAAATGAAGGCATGTACAAAACACAGTCTACAATTTCTCTGCTTGTGGTTCGGGTACCACGATTGCCTGGAGGTTAGAAGCCCTACAATCCAGTGTCAGGTGTTAAGCAGAACATTTTAGAAGAAGTCTAGTTGCAGATGTGGGTGTAAATATGAAGATTACGAAACACACTCGATTTACATACACTGTTTTAACTGGTTCAGTACAGAGTCTAGAATGATGTTATGATATGCCTTGAAGGCAAGGAGGGCAGTATAGGTATAGCTCTACACTCTTTTTAACCTCGGCGCTAGGTGGGAGTGTGCAGTTAACGCCACGTCCCGGCCGCCTTACCCCCGGGAATGACCTGGTACCCACTGTATAGGACGCTGGGTGGGCCCCAGGGCCGGTCTGGAAGAGTGCGGAAAATCTCGCACCCGCTGGGACTCGATATCCGGATCGTATATTTCCTAGTAAGTCGCTTTACCGACTGAGAAATCTCGGCATTTACTGCTTACTAAATCGACAAAACCAACAAAGTCGCAAGATTGTTACCGCTTAGTATCTGACGGACATTGTACTTTTATTGCTGCATTCACATTACTTATTTTCATGTATATGCGTCACTCGAATTTCTCGCGTTTTCTTCCTATTCTTGTTCTTCGTAATTCATTCAACAGCTGTGTCAGTACTTCAGTATTTAGTGACCCGAATAATCTGGGTGTTAATGAATAACGAAGTGGACAGAATGTGGCAGCAAGAAGTCGTGGCCTAATTTAAGACACTATTCCGGCGTCTGTATAAAGGCGCAGCGGAAAATCACAAGTGTCAGTCTGAACAGCCGGTATTCGGCCGCGCTTACAACCGGGTACCGCCCGTCGCATGTGCCAAAATGCTCCGTCGCTCAGTTTCATCGTCACGGACAGCACAACCGTGCACAGGAGCAACAACACTGCTACAGCCACGCCACCGAACGTCATTATGTAGTCCTTTGCCGTATATCAGTCCGAGACGAACTATCTATGGGGAGGAAAATTTGCGGTTTTTTAGCTACGCCGAAATAGCCCTTCTTTGTTTCATTGCAAGCCCTCATGCACGTTATCTTACATAACTGTTTATAACTGGGTTGTATATAGGCCATCTTCTAGACACACACACACACACACACACACGCATATATATATATATATATATATATACACACACACACACACACACACAAACACACAAGCAATGGGTACGGGGGTTCTTTTCTGGGGGTAAAACGGCATGGTCATGGCGCTGACCACCCACCCCAATCTAGTGTCGATGTTAAAGAATGAGTAGAGTTATACCTCGACCTCCTCTCCGTGCCTTCTGTAGCATGTTATAGGGTGACCTGTGCTTTTACCTTTACCTTTACTGCGGGGTAAAATGTAAAATTCACTCTAGCACAGGCCATGAAGGCCTAAAGGGGGAGTAGGGGTATAGCTGTACTCTTTCTTTAACCTCGAAGCTAGATGGGAGTGGCTGATCAACGCCACGTCCTGGCCGCTTTACCCCCAGGAAAGAAACGATACCCATTGTACAGGGAGTTGGGTGGGCCCCAGGACCGGTATGGATGGGTGCGGAAAATCTCGGCCCGACCGGAATTCAATCCCCAAGCAGCCCAGCCTGTAGCGAGTCGCTATGCTGACTACGTTATCCCGGCCCACTTTACTGCGAGGTGTATCTACAATAGCCGATGGGGTATTATGTATAAAGCCTCTGTACGTAGATGTATCTTTAATTGGTACTTCATGAAGGGGGTAACAGCGACGTTTTTCGTCTGTTTCCACATCCTCGGGAGGTTGTTTCGAACAACAGGCGATTCCCGACAGCCCACAGAGTATAACCGCACTTTTGAACTTCCTATAATTGAATTACGTTCGACTCTAGACTCTTCAAAATCTAATGTAAGATTTTGTCTTTATGGGCACATCGTAGAATTTGGCTTCGTTCTGTTCTCGACAGAAAAATCTTGTGGCATCCTGACGTTAAGGATCGTTGTAGTCAACCCCCAACTTCAATCCCTTAAACAGTTTGGCCACAATGATATTCGTAGTTCTAAATGCTAGCGCCTCGAAACCTCGCTCCCACAATTCAGCAATGTGCAGGAAATTATATTCATTCACGTTCGCGTGCAGAATTTTTTTTAAATATAATACACTTACTAATAACTAGCACAATTAATAAAATTAATTATGCAGTGGAGGCCCTTCTTCACGGAAAATGCACAAATTTACAGGCAAACATTTGCTAAGAGGCCATGTATAAGAGTCTAGCACTACATAAATTTTATATAGTGTTTTCATCCACTGTCTTACAAGTACACTGTATGTTTCGGTCTGAGACCATCATCGGGTATACTAATACAAAAATATTCACATGAAGAAGAAACGTATCAAATATGTGTCAAGAAAAGGGGCCTCCTTTTTTCAACCGTTGTTGTGTACAATAATTCCATGCAATAATAGAATATGTGTGAAAAAAACTTAGAGTGTTGTAAAAATTATTATTCATCTGGTTTCAGTTTACTCGAGGGAAGCAGATGTGCCAAACATGGGAAGAGTTTTTCTCTTCCTACATAACCTCGAAACTCAATGCTTATTATGTATCTTACATGGTTTTTCCCGTTATGGGCCAGGACTATAAAATCTGCAGCATAGGATACATATTTGCTACATACCTTCCTCCTGCCTCATGTGAATATTTTTGTATCAGTAAACTTGATGATGGTCTCGGTCAGACCGAAACATGTAGTGCACTCGTAAGACACAGGATTAAAACAAGTTTATGTTGCGCTAGACTGTTAAAAACAGCGTCTCAGTAGTAAGCACAACGGAATGCCGTCCCTAAAGACTGTTATTACTAGTAAGTAAACATTTGCTACTCGAGATGCCTTAAAACTTTTAACAGTTCTTCAATGTCCTATAAATTGTGCGTGGAAGAAATATTTGTACAAATAAAAAATGGGCATAAAAAACTTCTTTAGGGACAGTACTACCCACTGAAACCTAACGGGATGAACGCTAGCGTGTTTGGTAACCTTGGTAATGAAGCCTGCTAGGCATAAATACTACAGTAATGGATTCACTTCATTCTGAAGAGTCCTGAAGATGGAGCATATCAGATTTTCCGGACTTCGTCCATTGTAACACAACGTCGATTGTGTTAGGAAGGTAAATACATAGAGTTTTTTTTTTGTTCGACCTATAAGCCTGACGCTCTGCCAGCGTTCCGTCGCACGCCGTGTGTCGTGAACGTTTAACAGTCGATGATGGGAGCTAGACAAACGGTCTAATAAAAACTCACTACAGCGTCGGGCCGGCGCTTATCGGTCAAGTTGGAAGGGGGGGGGAATATGTATATATGGTGGCTACATAAGTATTCAACGAGCCGTTGTAGTGACCTAGTTCAGTGTTCTATATAGAATAATATATCCGACAAAATGCACAATGGTTTACATTTGAAACCCTGTACCTCAGACATGTTTCTATCCATTACGGATCATCTCCAGGGAGAATCGTATCATGCAGACATGTATAAAACATTACATAGGATTATAATAAATTAAAACTAAATATTAAAATTTAATCTTCCATTTAACCCAATTTTAATTTTATTTTGTGCATATTTGTTTGATGTGATTCTCCCTAAAGATGACCCATGATGGATCGAAACATGTCGGAGATATGTTTCACATATAAAACGTTTGTGCCGAAACACTGCATTTTGATATTATAATTTGTCAATTCATGCACGGTATGAATGCTATTAAAAGCACTATACAGAAATTTGCATCAACAGACTGAGGAGATTACGAGGCAGGATAATTGGTAACCCATCCAAGATATGAAACATGGAAAACGTCTACAGTAAACTGATAACTTTGGCTTCCTGTCCGAGTGCACAATGACGACCTGCGGCAGTGGCAAAGATACGGGGAACGGAACTTCAAACTAGTTCGGATACAGGTCGGTAAAATGGGGGAAGTTACCAGTCAAGTCAGACGGTACTCGAGACTTCCAACCTACCGCACATCACCACTAAACTTCTTGTGCAATTCACAAAAACCTAACAATACCACAAGATACACGCTAAATTACCCTTAGCTACACGAACTAACATAACCTGTCACTGAATTCTGAAGTGCTTTGACATATACAAACACATGTTCACGTGAAATAAAAATACTCATTTCGGCGTCTCCTCACACATGTCTCTAAGTAAACAGTGTAGCCAACAGGCCAACCGTGTAAATGAAATGTCGCCATGGCGTAAAAATATACCGTACACACAAATAACAATGGGAAATAAAGTGCACGCCATTGCTTATGACTCTAAGCTGCTTCCGTCTCAGTTCCATCCAAACGATCTGTGAGTCTCAGGACGCCGTTACTTCTCTCCTATCTCGTACAGCCTTCAAACGGGACGTTACTTCCTCCATTTGACTATCCCGATACACCTTAATACCATGCATAAACCAAAGCTATGCAATATCCTAACTGCCCAATTAATTTTTCGTAACCCAAATATTTTGGACTCTTTTCTTTTTTTTTAATCCATCGAAGTAAGAGACCTCGTTTCACAACCACATCATACCTAGCACACTTACTGTTTTTGTAAGTGCATGCATTGAATTTTTGTATATTACAAAGAAAGCGCAATCATAAAACACATCAATTAAACAAACAACGCGTAGTTGTGCAGAATATTATATTTGTAACGCCCGAATGCAAACGTGAATAGGTTATGGAACAGCGTGATAATTTACATTTTTGATAACATCTAAATTACAAGAATGTTTAAGGCACTTCAGAGAACAGTAAAACAGTGAGCAGAACTTACCAAAATTTATCTTAATAACTTGCTGACTTTCCCAAGCGAAAATACTGAAAAACCTCAGAACACTGCACAACTTCTAGATCACAGAACATTTCTAGATGGTACGCGGATACGTCCTTCACTGTGATAGGCTAATTCTACGTAACATACCTGTAGCACTATGAAAGTTCTTCGTAAGCAAAGATATAGCATTTCAGACCCACGTCGTGAGAACATCTGTGCAAATTAAACGAGCCAGTGTCCGTGGTTTCTGTAAATTCTGTCAACATCAGTTACGCCGAAACTTGAAAGATTTCATACACAAATACACTCCTAAAATACATTGTTTGTCTCATTTGCTGTCCTAACAATTCCCAGCCTCGCTGCAATCGTTAGTAAGTAAGAACTTTGAGTTCACTGCAGTTGACTAACAATTGCCCTGCAGATACAATAATCAATTCGTGTCCTAACGCCCAGTGTAAGTGGACCAAAAACTCTTCAACTACAAATTCAAGTGGAGCAGTGGGCCAATTCATGTCGAAGTTCCCGAATGACCAGTTCAAGTGGGAATATGGAAAAAGAACTCTCATTATTCGAACTGGGGCTGAATACGTGTCATTCAATTCATCCTGCAGCTTCATCAGGGGCACCTCAGTGACCGGTTCAAGTGGTCCTGCTATGTTGAGGACCGAGGCTGAATTTCCTTGCGGTCAGCGTCCATTCCAGTAGAAATGACGAATAGAATAAGATCCAAAATCTATAGACAGAAGTGGTCCGCATCAGCAAATGAGGATCTAAAATCAAAAGTAGTCGTTTAACAAAAATATTTAAATACAAATACAACTGTTAATCCGTCCTAAATGTATACTTTTTTTCTATTAACTGCTCGTGCACCAGGTATTATTAGAGTGATAAAGGTGACGAGTATGACATGGTCGTTTCGTATGATACCCTGAATGCACAAATGTGCTATTGGAGCTGGGCTACTGCAAACTTCCGTCATCATTTTTGCCATTTGTGGAAAGTCAAAATACAAAGAAGGCAGAAAACAACGACCAATACAATTGAAGAACACAATATAGTGGCTCCGTACGCAATAGGCCTATAACTTCCACGGCCTTCCCTCGCTCCAACATTGAGATTTGGGGGCGGGGGTTGCACTCCGTTCTAGGCACAGAGGTGTATCGTACTTCTGTGTTGTGGTGTGTAGTTGAAGGCCTTACAACAGGCCGCTCTTCCAACAGAGGAGTGCTCTCAAATACCAGAACAGACTAGATCAATGGTTCCCACAATGTGCTCCACGGATACAACGGGATTCGCAACCAGTCCCCGTGGAATTGGTGGATACATTTCTGTAATGGTTACTTTGAAGTATGATGTTTTGTTAAAAGTTAATAATCACCCAACTTCATTAATTGGCGACATGTTTATTTTGTATGACCGTTCTATCTAATTAAGAAATTCCCTGTACACACAAGGAGAACGATAATCAATACGTAAGGCTAAATCATATAGTGCAAAATTACACACACACACACATATATATATATAATACACATATATATTTGTAGCTACTTGAAGCCATTTCTGAGATATAATTTTAAATTTTGGATAAACATCATCTAACTCTATGTACATGAGCAAGGGTATGAGGATCCACGGCTATTTTTTGAAGCCGAAAGGGGTCCACGAGCAAAAAGTTTGGAAAACACTGGCCTAGATGAATGCAATGCACCACAGTTAACAAACAACTGTAAAACAAGTGCAAATGCAAAAGATAGAGAGACACAGGAAGAATAAAAATGTATATGCCTATATTAAACCTTTAGCCTCGATATGTGAGCAGCTCAACTCAAACATTTGCTTTTATAAGCTCATCTATATGCTGTTTACAAAATCTAACATTTTGCAATATAAAATGCTGCTTTATTTACATTGCATATTGACTATGATCGATTTGACTTGTTCAAACGACAAAATGAATGTTGGTTTATTCACTAGCATAGTATATACAGGAAAACAAATTTTCTTTGCTTCTATTCCTGCTTCCACATATCAAAATGTTACTTGAATCAAAGTACAAGAACTCGAGCTGTTCATAATTAGTAGTAAGAGAGCTTTGCTTATATTCTACATTACCCAAATGCTTGGTCCTTGATGCTCCAATATTTCAATATACATAAACTGGTCATCCTCCACACAGAATGTTTGGGTATGTCTGCAATCTCTCACCCTTGAGTTTTGTGAGCCAAAAAATGAGATCATAACAGAATCTACAGCAGAACTGTAATTTTTGTTCACATGTGTGCCAATGATGATGCAATTGTGAAGGGAGAGTTTATGGCCATCAGCGACTGGTTAAAGCCACATTGCATGATGTTGCATGGGTTATGCAGCTGATGAAAAGGCTACATCACAGCATTCAAAATGTCTATCCTAATACTAGTAGTAGCAGTAATAAATACAAGACAGCTCTTTCATATACATTACATGAACTTAAAATCTGACACAACTTCAGCATTTTCTAAAAACCAGGGAAATTCATATTTCATTCTACAACATTTTCATGTTTCTGAGTTTACTCCTTACAATCCATGACAGACTTCAGACTTGCTTAATTGTGAATATTTATGCCCAATTGGTAACTGCCCGCCTTAGTGGACATTGTTACACGTATGCAGAGCTCTGAATGCACGCTTGTTAGCAAACGTGGAAAGGGAGCTATCCTGATCAAACACAACGAGCACATCTGATTTTGATTTTGGTCATGCACAACTAATGCAAAGAATGTCAACCCCTCTGTAGTAACTCAACAGAGTGGGAGGGAAGGAGAGAAGCTCTTGCAGTATAATACTAAATTATACAGCAAATTTTAATCAGATAATTTCCATTTGAAATAAGTTACATGGATGGAAGGAGGTAGAGGTATTAAGCAGTTCTGTAACTGCTTTTGTGATTATGGTTAAGACTTCAAACATAAATTAATTTAAAAGGGCCACCTGGCAATCTAATTTGCATATCTTGTCCAGACACTCAGCAAATAACATGACAATTCTGAATTGGAAAACATTACACAGAAGGATGTAAGCAATATTAGTACCTGCATATGCCATACACCAGCACACAGGATTCCCAACAGCCAAGTATATTAAGTGTACTGTTTTACAAATGGAATTTCTGCTAAACAAATAACAATTTCCCCATACATGAGCAGGAAAAGACTGACATATGGTCTTGAATAAAACAGGAAGATTACTAGCCCATCACCTCTCTCTGCTGCATTTGGCAGTCCTCCTTCCTGTCTACCAGGAGTGGTTATAATACATAACCAGCATTATGATCAAGGTTCATGGTTCCTATGGATCAACAGCTCCAGTTCGATGTGCATCAACAATGTATACAACCTGGGATCCTATCTCCAGTGAATTACTCTGATGCAACTCAGGTCTCAGTTACAAGGATGAAGTCAAGCACTGGGTGATCCTTGGCTGGCACCTTCAAAGAACCAATACCACTGCCATATATGGGGAATGGAATAAGCCCCTGCCACAGTACTGAGAGGGCTCAGCTCAGCAGTCAACCCAACATCATTCTACTGACTGCTGTAGCATATCTCTGTTCCACATTAACAGAGGAGTACAATCTTACAGACACACCGCCATTCCACATTGCATGGCAGTAGTGTTACGAACACAACTCTGATCAACACTGTGTAAGAGCACAATCTTATGGACACATCCCTGTTCCACACTGCAGAGGAGTACAGTCTCTTGGACACATCCCTGTTTCACATTGTGCACAGTTGTCTTATGGAAGCACCCCTGCTCAATGTTCCACACTGTGGAGGAGTCTAGGCTTACAAACGGAACCATGTTGCACACCATGAAGGAGTACAATCTTATGGATAAACACCAAGTTCCACATTATGTAGCAGTAAAATCTTATGGACAGACCCCTTCTGAAAACTGTATCCTGCATACAAAAAAAGTATAGCAAGGGCTTGCTGTGTGCCTGTAATGGGTATCCATCTCCAAGAATTTGGCAGAATCTCCCTCCTGGAAAATCTGCTGTCTACACCAGACAGTCTAGTTGAGATATAAAAGATCTCCAGCCAACACCAGTCAGGTGCAGAGCAATGACTGGGTAATAAGGTGAACAGAATCTGCACTTTCTGACCATCTAGGTTTCATACTCATGAATGACATAGGAGGGGTGACGAAATCTTTGGCTCTAGGTAGCAGTGGCAACTATATCTTACATGGTGATGCCTAATATTTTTGGACCCTCCGTATGGCTCTTGACTCATGTCACCATTTGGCGCTTTGAAATTTTAGGTGGGGCCTAGATTTTTGGAAAATCTGTGCACCCCTGTGAGAAAAGCCTTCCAAAATTTCTGTACATAACACAAATTCTTGCTGCTGGCTCCCCATTATGCATAATGACCTGCTGTATTCACCTCATTATTTCTTGCCCCAAATTGAACTACTCAGTTCTCATCCAAACCATGTTTAAATTATGTCTATCAGAAGTTTCCAGGCTCATTAATCAGCAATGGGGCACATTCATATAACTTCTATACTTACTTACTTACTCCATGGTGCAGAGTCCTTCTCGAGAAGCTAACTGGTTTGCAGCTAGTCCGGAAATTCCCCACATTTCACGGAACCCGAAGGTTCATTACCGCAGTCACAAGCATCCGCCACCTGGGCCAGCCCAATCCAGTCCATATACCCACATCCCACCTCCTGGAGATCCAATCTAATATTATCCACCCATCTACACCTAGGTCTCCCCACTGGTCTCTTTCCCTCCAGTTTCCCCACCAAGACCCTATACACCACCCTCTCCTCACCCATACGCGCCACATGCCCAGCCCATATAACTTATCATATATGTCTAAAATATGTTCAATTTCCAGCAACAAAGCAACTGTAACAGCAGGTGAAATATGCTTTGAAAAATATACCTGCATTCCTTCTGGACTGGACCAGTTGAATCATGCACAGCAAAAAACAACAAATTAATATTGTACTTAGCTGTTAGAAGGGAGGAAAATGCAACATAAATTCAGTGTGTTCATACTTAATCACACCCATGAATTTTTTAGCAATATGATTAATTTCACAATTAAAAGAGCACAGAATGATAATGAATAGGCCAACTGTCTACTGTGCACAATGGTAAAATCAATTTTAACATCCATAATTTTTCACACACAATCACTAAACTGCAGCCAAGATGCTAGATGACAAGCTGAAAAACAACGAGCTGTACCAAAATTCTGACTCAGGAAATATCACACAACACTGTCATTCCATCAACTCTTCCTTAAGAAAATTTTGCTTGAAACTGTGCTCCAACAGTTTGCACCACCTGACCGTTCTTTTTCCATGGCTCATTAGAGATACAAGAGACTTATGTGGACATTCTGGGCATTTAAACTGACACAACTCATAAACAACCTTGCTTAAAATGACTGCCAAAGTTCTCCCAACAGCGTTCAAACTTCTCTGGAATGCATGATGAAACCTGAAAGCAGAAAAGCAGTCTCCACGTTCCAACACTACACAACTTAACAGACTGGTAGACATGCTCCATACAGTTCAGTAGAGTACATTACACATTATGCTGGCCAACTCCTGCACTCCACTTGTTTGAGCTTTAAGAATTCAAGGCTCAATGTTGGAAAATCTGCAAAAGGGACAGAAATATAGTAATACCTTTATTTTCCTACTACAGATCTGGTTATACCACCAGGATAGCATGACTGTGTTATACATTAGGTACATTGATTCTTTCAGTCTCTTCACTAATATCTTCCCCAGATTTGTGTATAATTCTTCTGAGGAACTGTCTCTTCATTTCAAATACAATAATGCCTAGGGCTGTGCCAGAATTAAGGCTTTCAACATTATTACTCAATGGAACATTCAGCCTAACACCGTTTCTATCACGAGCTAATCTGAATGCGTTGAGACTTAAACCTTCAGTTTCTCCACCAATTACCAGTATGACAGAACTCTGATTTGTATAGTCAACAGCAAAGTATGGTACAACAGGAATATTGCTTAGCCTCCTTTTGTATATCTCCAAAGATTTTGATACTCCAGGGCTATAGTTTCTCCTGTTCTCTTCATCTTGAAGGTGTGATTCATCACCATTATCAATATCATCACCACTACCATCTTCTTCTTCTTCTTCTTCACTCTTGGATATGTCTTCCCAAACATGATCACTGTTATCAGCAAGGAACACACGAGCATCATCACCCAAATGTGTCTCCAATTCATCCCATTCTACATCGCTGACAACTGGAGTTCGAAAATGTGCTCCTGCACCACTCCTTATTACCTTTGGTTCCCAGAGATCAACACATCCTGAAAATGTTATCCATTATCAGACAATTCCAAAATGTGCCTCAGCAACATGCAATGCAGACAGCACAGTGATTCAATCCTGTTAACAGGGGATCGAAAGTGGGACTTCACCATACTAGAGGACTTTCACAAGGAATATTATGTAGCACACTACAGCCTACATCATCATTTTGTGAATTCTTTCCAAACTTCAACACATGTGTTACACTCAATGAGAACTACATTATATGTAGCTGCATTATTGGGAATATCAATGAACAAGGGAGGAGCATGTGGTGTTGATGGCGTGTAAGGACCTTTCAAGGGAAAGAAGAGGCCCAAACATGAATGTATATCCTGCCCTCCTTTCAGGGATCTGATAGGTCACCACACCTGCATGCTCCCTCATTGACGCACATCGCCCTTCCCATATCACCTGTCCACATATTACCTTACTCACTGTGGCCCAAAGACAGAGGGAGCATTCCTCTGAAATGTTAATACCACCTGTAAGACTGCATGATGTCACAACCCAGAATACCTATGTGTACAAAATTGTTGGAATCAAAGGGCTCACTCTTGCATGCAAACTGTCAGACAGCATTTTGAGCAACTTTTGTAAATATTTCACCTACATAAGGGAGCTGCTTGGTTGAAATATGATAAACTTAATAAATAAGTGCATTCTTACAATACATTATTCATCAAACCACAAGTTTACATGGACCAGTGGGCCAATTCTTATCACACTCTGGAGGCTACTGAATGACCAGTTCAAGTTGGCATGTGGAGCAAGTCTCGTCATGCTTTGAACTGGCACAGCTGCCAACAGTGGATTCAGGCCCTCCATAAAGATGGACCGGCTAAAAATCTTTACACTAAATCACTGACTGACTCTCAGTTAAAGAGTGACTTGGGCTTTGTCAGTAAAGGTTAATTTGTACAGTCAACAAATAATGTTACTCCTGAGAAAGACAAAAGCATATGCAACACAGTTATCAGACCACGTTCCCTCTCCCTGGCAGGTGCACCCCAGTAATCTGCAGTGGCTCCCTCCCCCCTTGCCAGCACAGAGAACTGGGGCTCAATTCCTGTTACAGGATTCATGAACTACCAATGCAAATGGAGCATGGGTTCTGTAAGTGCTACAATGCTCAGGACAGGCTGAGTTCTTGTCAGGGGCTTGTTAACTATCACTGCAAGTGGACCACCATATAAAACAAAGAAACTGTTCCTCCCTAGTAAAGCAGAATCCTCTTTTGGTATCATTAATTGGCTATACCTTTTGTAAGGATCACTTTCTGACATCCCACTCCAGCAGCTCCTCTCAGAATACTGCCCAAGTTACCAGGATCCCGAATACTGTCACAGATAATTGTCAAGGGCAAGGCATCTTTTGCAGGCTTCTGACGATCAATAGAAGGAGTTTTTAAAATCCCTGAAAATATTTACAAATACAATATACTCTGTATCAAAGAGACATCACAACTCAATTTGAAGGATCCAAGACTAGCATAAGCATTAAAATAAAGAGAAGAGGAGAATTTACACAACTGAAGGACAAACCTGAAAGGTTTCTCCTTGTATACTGTATGCTTGAATACTATTGGATTTCACAGGTTTTTAATCAGTTAATCTATTAATGTCCCTGTATACGAACTCACAACTTTAAGTATTAAACACTACTGTACTTTACATGAAGATAAATAACATTTCAGTTTACATCACAATAGTTCTATGATTCTAATTAAATCTGAATCACTTCAAAAAAGGCAAGTCCAATATAACACTGTAACAACGAAGTGTACTAGAATATAATAACACAGAAACTTACGAGCATTTTTTAGAAAGCCTCTGCATTGTCTCTGCATTGTTTCCCATCACTAATGACTCGTGTACGTGTGCGTATGCATGTGCGTGTGCGTGCATGTGTCTGTGTGTGCATTCGCGCGTGTGTCTGTGCGTGAAATACAAACTCAAGTAATTAATATACTCTCACCCAAAACTCCAGGTGCAGTGGTCAAGTCAGACCACAAAGCAATTGACTTGTATGAAGTTTTATATAACTCAACACCTTCATTAGGAAGATTAAGATCTGCAGCATCTTTTACTCTACTGAAGAACACCTTCTGAGGAACATAACCTGCTGCTATAGCATCTTTAATTATACGTTTTCCTTCGAGAACAATCAGACTCCTTTTTTTCTTCTTATTTTTTGACTTTGCAATTAACATGGCAGAGCTGAAAATATGACAGCATGGAAAATTAAGACACAGATGACTAACAGATAAGTGGTCATGGGTGGCCAAACTTTTCACACCACAATAAAAAGTAAAATAACCTTTGCAATACCACGCCATTATTTTAACTAGCCCCAGCCACTAGTCACTTACTGTCTGGTTGCTTATGTCAAACAGTATGAACTCATGCTGGCTTGTTCCAACATCACTTCATAGACAGGCTGCAGGATTCACGTGACTCATCTTCATTCACTAGTCATGTGTCACATAACGACATTTTGGTCAATGACAGACAGCATATAGGACGGAGGTCCCATAAGATCATATTATTATAATATAGCATAATATTATATTATTATTATACAATATATTGTAATACCATTGTGTTTTACAATAGCCTACAGTAATCAGTAAAGTAACATGCTGTACAGGGTTGTAGCCTAGGAGCAATAGGCTCTACCATGTAGCCTAGGTGTGCAGTAGGCAATACTATCTAGGTTTGTGTAAGTACACTCTATGATGTTCACACGACGACGAAATCGTCTAACAACGCATTTCTCAGAATGTAACCATCGTTAAGCGACATATGACTGTATATGGATTTCTATCTGACAAGCTCAACTTCTGGACCAGTTTCATTCAGTTTTTCTGCACCACACATCTCCTGCATGTTCTCTTACAATACAAAATAGAATCTGTTATTTGAAACATTTGTGCTTACTTGTTACTTATCTCTATGGAGCTGGCATAATGCAGTCACTATAACAACTAGGCTATGGAATGGACAGTCCTGGGTTCAATTCTTGGCAGGGGAAGGAAACTTTTTCTTCTTTAAAATGTCTAAATCAGCTCTGCAACCCACCCAGCCTCCTATTCAATGGGTGCCCAGGGTCCTTTTTCGTGGATAAATTGGCCAGCATGTCAAGCTGACTATTTGCCTCCTCGCGCCAAGGTTCAGAAACAGTGGAGCTACATGTCTACTCCCTGCAAGCCATCATATTTTAAACCAGAACTTACCTTACTTTCCTGTACAGAAATGGTGCATCTGGAAATGTTGGTCTAAATTTACAATTACACTTCATGCAAAGACTACTTTGCAAATGTAACACATAGAAATCTGCACAGCAGCTGTATACTAGTCAAAGACACCTCACAGTGTCTCCAAAAAGCATTGTGGGAATAAGCCAATGTGTGTGGGCTTCACTATAAAGTGACCAAATGAGAAGCAACCAGCAATTACGGTGATTTAAAATAATGATAATATGCATAGCTTGCGGGCAGAAACTCTAGTACCAGACTGTCCCAGTCCCGAACACTAATGAGAAACATGGAAGTTCTGGAATACTCATTCAAACAGGAGTACATGGATCCTGAAACATGCATACACCTACAAAAATGCCACTATACATCAATTCAACAGGTTACCTGAACTGTCAGTTCTGCATGCACTTAGGATACATTTTTAATGCAATACAATTCTTCAACATATAAGATCCATTACACTACCTTACACAGGACTGCATGTTTTTAAAGTTTACTCCACATATGATTGTACTTCCTCACCTTAGCAGGGAATCATAATCTGGCAACTTCTTATAAACAGGTATTCCTGCTCTGGCAGCAGACTCCTTTATTCTGTCGGCTTTCCTTTCTTGCTTTGCCTCCAACTTTCTTACCTTTTTCGGTTTCGATTGCAAGTTGGGATTATGAGTGGTTTCTGCATTTGGCACTTTTAGCTTCATTTTATCCCCTTCATGAACCCATGTATGGCGTAATTTCGACTCCGTCACTGTTTGTTTTATGTCACTCTTTAAATTTATAGCAGAGGTGTTCACTGGCCTAGCATCATTAATTACAGTTTCCTTATCCACATATGTCATATCTGGTTCTTCAAACACATTTTCTCGGTCCTTCGCTGGAAACTGAATACTCTCTCTCTCAATCTTCAGTTTTTCTGCATAATTCACTTCATCCTTGTTTATATCTTCTGGATAAATAATTCTGAGAGGTCTTCTGTGAGCCCATCTGGGATGATGTCGAACATGCTGCTTCATGAGTAACTTCATATCGTTCGGCTTATTTGTAATACCAAACGCCTTTCGAAGGCTAAGCCTCAAGACCAACTGCACAACAGAAGCCATAGTTCCCGATCCGTTTACGCCAGTAATTAACTATGACGTCTGTTACTTGGTATAAGTACCAATAAACAAATAGCCGCGCTTTACAACACACAACATATTTAACGAAATACACCAACTACACACATCTATACCATCTCTTCGTCCTCTCAACCGCTTGCACACATGCCATGCACGAAAACAATTGACAATCACGGGTCCATTTAGTACCAACTTCTGGCATGATACGCTAACCTGGCCTATGTCAGAGGTACCTTCGTTTCGTGACGCATGCAATTTCGACTTTTGTTTCCATCGTTACCCTATCTTATTTAAGTCACAATAATAAAGTGGATGGAACTTACTTTTCGAAACTTTCAAACACATTTTTTTTTTATATAACCATACATTGTTATCACGCTACACAAAGTCATCTCGTTGTTGTTGGCTAAGTTTACAGATTACGCTAACAAAGTTGCTAACTCTGTCTTATCGGAATATAAATTCAAATACACTAAAACGGTATTAACAAAATAAAGTAACTATCAACTCTGATTTTTATGCGTTTGACTGTTGGCAATCCCGTTCACACACATATCTGTGGTACAGCCCGCATAGACAGCCCAATCGACAGTGAGGCTCACTGCTATTCCGCCTGATCCTCACTACGTTTAAATGCTACGTGCACCGTATCCCAACGTTGCGTTTTAAACAACTAAAAATGCTGAAGAGAAACTGATTTTCAATACCTAACTCCATACTGAGGAGAATAATAATGAGAGCCAGACACAACTTGTGTGTACATACAGAAAAAAATTCAAATTATTAGCATAGCCCAGTGTATCGGTATTACAGTCACACACTATACAACTTTTCATGATCAATAATATACTCTTACATTATTTGTTTCTGCAGTATGGCGAAAATATCGCATATCCATGTACAATATCCATGTACAATACACAGAAGACGATTTTTGGAACCAAAACGTAATCACAAAGCCATTCCAGCTAAGTCATACATTTTTCCAAGTAATGCACACTATGGGTACAGTAACCTTTCCTGATATGACCCTACATCAGTGTCTCTTATACAATTTCAAATAGGAACAGAAAACCACATAATACTAAATATTATTTTAGAACAATGTAACTGTCAGTTATCAAATGTTTTGCAGGAATTACATAGCTTTTGGTCAGAGTTCCCTAAATGGAATTTAGATACTGCTTTCTTTATAAAAGGTTCAGTTCTGGATTTGCACATTCCTATCACCCTATGACTCAAAGATATTAATCATTCTTTCGAAAATGTGATAGGTCCAAACTGAATAAACTTTACAATGTGTTCATACAAGCTGCCTACTCAGCTCACATGCTTGCCAGTCCTGTTTTATTGCACTCCCTGGTGTTAGCTCCAGATTAGCAACTGTGTCTATAGCAAACACACTGTATAACAATTTAAAAGAATCCTAAGAGTAAACCCTTTATATAAAAGAGTTATTTGAACATGGAACCCATACATATGGCACCCTGCTTGGTCACAGTGCAACATATCCCACACAGTTTTACAACAGCAAGTACAAGTATATTGCATCATCTAAAGTCTGTTACACAGTCTGGTTTTGTATGCTAGGTGTAATGGGCATACATTTCTTGTGGTTCATGAATATAAGTACAGTGCAACTCAGATGCCTTTTATTGTGACATAAATTATTGTTGTTATTCATGAATACCAACATTAAGTCAAAGCAAGCTATGCAACATGTCATACTTTTACACAATTTAGCATTATGTAATATTTCAGTCAAAAACAGGGTTTGGTCAGCATAAGCGAAATTAAAAGCATCAGTCACGATAATGACTATGAAGATCACTGTCTTGTAGAATGTGATACCAAGTGGTCTGCTAGAAACTTAATAGTATTAGTGAGGAAACTGCTACTTATGTTTTTAGGGTAAGTGGATGCAGTACATTTCTCCAGATTGTTGGTACATTTCTACCAAACTAAAAGGCATCATATCAGAGGCACCAGTATTCTCATATGGCCATTAAGTACCTACAACCGGCGGTGGCTTCCAGCATTGTATCTGTTGTGGAAGCAGATGTATGAGACATCAGACCAGGCACAAATAGCTTAATGGAGGCTACGAAAAGGTTAAGGACAAAACACCTGTGGCTATGACATATCGAATTAGTATCCAAGAAGTACCATGTTTAAAACTTCAGATGAAAGGATAATAAATTCACATAATGATAAACATGCCACTACAACCTCTAAAATCCACACACAAAAAAAATTATTGTAACAACTATATATATATATATAT
>Ga0123355_10004176_pt1 | contig 20973 bp, 10 predicted proteins | sample TergutEmb28metaG_3_FD_89872 | JGI IMG/M metagenome (GOLD analysis project Ga0123355, IMG submission 89872) | Embiratermes neotenicus P1 segment gut microbial communities from Petit-Saut dam, French Guiana - Emb289 P1 | ecosystem: Host-associated > Arthropoda: Insects > Digestive system > Gut ...
AAAGGTGCCGCCTTAATGCAAAAAAAATTCACAGAGGATTTTCTTACAAAAAAACAGAAAATCAATACAGGTGAGCTTCCGCAGTACTATGTAGAAAATTCTCATCCTCCAATAATCCAGCCCGAAACCTTTGAGTATGTCCAGGTAGAAATAAAGCGGCGACATGAGCAAAAACGCTATCCAAAATCACACAGTGTATTTGCGCTTCGAATTATGTGTGGTGAGTGTGATGGTTTTTATACACCCAAAGTATGGCGATCTAACAAACCTAATAGACGAGAATTTTGGCAGTGCCATTACAAGTACGAAAAGCGTACATTCTGCCGCCCTCCGCATGTCTCTGACGATGAGTTGAAACAGGCATTTGTTGCTGCATACAACCAAATCCTTGGCAATAAAGAGTGCTACCTAGAAGAATGCATAGACCTCATTGAGAGTCTAACGAATGTTTCAGAACTTGATCTCGAAATAGCAGAACTTCAAACAGAGCGCGCAGTTATCGCCGATCTTGTAAAAAACTGCGTAGAAGGAAATGCTCGCACAGCCCTGGATCAGGTAGAATACCAGAAGAAGTATGAGGCACTCATTCAGCGATACAATGATGCGGAAACACGACTTCAGGATATTGTTGACGAAAAACAGGCTCGCATAGCAAAGCGTGCAGCCGTACAGCAGGTATTGGATGGCCTAAACAGGTCTAGTCTACTCACAAAGTTTGACGAGAGTCTTTGGGGTACACTGGTAGAAAAAATGACCATCTACTCAAAAGAAGATATATTGGTCACATTTAAGGATGGCTCAGAGGTTGTGGTCTCGGTATAACCAACCTGTTGCCATAGTACTTTTATAGCCCGCAGGATTTCTGCGGGCTTTTTCTAATTTGCTTAATATGAACCATGAATATACTTTACACAATTAGCCTCTAATAACTGGCTTAGCGTGTATTAGTCGCATAAGAAACGTAAAACGTATTAGAGCTTCGGCTCAGAGGTCTTACGCCACCATTGGCCTTATCCAAGTTGCCGGTAGGCTCGTCTGCCAAAATAACCATAGCCCCGGTGGAAAGCGCCCGCGCAATGGCCACGCGCTGCTGCTCGCCGCCAGATAAATTGGAGGGGTAGCGGTTATGTTTTTCTGCGCCAATGCCCACAGATTCAAGCAGTGTAGCCGCCTTTGCCGCTGCAGCTGCCTTATCCACGCCGTTCATCTCCATGGGATAACATACATTTTCAATAGCCGTAAGCAGCGGGAACAAATGAAATGCCTGGAAAATCATCGAAATCTTCTGCCGCCGGTACAAATCTTGGTCCATCATAGACAGGCTCTCCCCATCTATAATAACCTCGCCGCCAGTAGGCGTATCCAACCCCGCCATAATGGACAATAGCGTAGTCTTACCACTACCAGAAGGCCCAATAATAGAAGTAAACTTCCCGCTTTCAAACTGGGCAGAAATATCATTTAAAACATCCCTCTTACCGTTCTTGTACCTGTAAAAAATATTCTCAAGCTTTAGCATAACGTCGCTCCTTTGTGTGAAAACCGTGGATCCTGCATATACCCACCCGCATTTACCTAAAACGCGCTTGCACGCGTTCTGTACATACCACTTTTCTAACGCATGAAAAACGAGACCGATGCTACTACAGTTTCATTGTTAAAAAATTCCAATGTTAAGTTTCAATTATTCCCTAACCTGCAACAACTCTATCGGCGCGCGGCTTGTTACCAAGTATGCGCCTATTGCTGCGCCTATTATTGCGCCTATTATATATGGCAGGACTATTATTGGTAGGTTGTCGCGCAGGCCTAGGGCCAGGGTGGCGGCAAATCCTAGTAGGGCACCTGCGGCACATACGGCTACTTGGGCTGCCCATATTTTGGCGAAGGCTTTTTGGCGAGGTACGCCTAGCACGCGCATTATTGCTGCTATTTTGGCGGATTGCAGTATTAGTAGCAGGGCAAAACCTATGCCTATTATGGTTGCTACTGCTACGGCCACTGGGAACATTACCCGCAGCAGGGCAACGTGGTTGGTTAAGGCCGCCACGCCAAAGCGTAGTTCCTGGTCCCAGATATCTGCGGCCAAAAGGTCGCGCCATGGGTATCTTGTCCAGGCTAACATGCTGTCAAGCTGGTTGCGAATATCGTCAAGCTGGCGATTGTAGGCCGGGTTTATTGTAAAGCGGAATGTGAGAAAGCCCGTAAAACCCCCAAGAAGCGATTCCTTTGCCGCTAGTGGCATTACAATCACCTCGCTTGGTAGGTTAGCAAAACGCGGCAGGCCGTGGCTGTCGTGCAGGCCAATTACCAGGATATCTGTATACAGCCATTCGCTGGGGCGGAACATCACCGGGCTATAGTACATAATCTGCACGGTGTCGCCTTTTTGGATACCTCGCTCTTGCGCCAGCACCGCGCAGAATATAGCCGGTATCATATCGCCATCGGTAAAGCTAAAATCCTCGCACCCAAACCCAGGGGCAAATTCTATGGCCATCTCCCGGGAATCGTCCCGGGATAAAAAGCCCTCTGGTTCTTCGGTTAGATAACGCAATTCCTGTATGCTGGCCAGCACGTTGATGGTGGCTAGGTTATGGTCTGGCAGCTCATGCGGCTTAACAAAGGCCAGGCCGCCTGCCTCCATATAATAGTCGCCCATAAACTCCAGCGCTAAAATCTCGCCAACAAGCAGCATGGGGAAATTATCGCCTATAATTCGCTGGCTTCTGGCAAAATCCTGGGCCATACGCAGTTCTGCAGTTACAATTGTTTCAGAATATAGCCGGTCTATCTCTGCATCTAGGCTGGCAATATTATTTTGCAGCACCCCAAGGGTGAGGGTAAAAAGGAAGGCCACCGCCAGCCCAAGCAACAGCTTGGCAGGGGCGCGCAGCAAATGTTTAAGCAGCATCATTTAGCCCTCCTTAACACTTCCAGCACGGATTTTTTAGATAAAACCCAGTTGCCGGCTGTGACGAAAACAAACATAAACCCAACAACTGCCACGGCTAAAACCGCCAGCAGCAGCAGGCTTGGGTCTGGCGCACTTACATGGGTTTCTATAAACGCTTCGCGCTCGAAGGATAGTAAAAACCGCCCGCCAAACGCATCCATTATAATATCACCAAAGCCCGCGATTGCCTCTTCTGCAAGCCGCATGGCAGAAAACCAGCCAGCGATACAGCCCGCCAAAGCCGCAGGCATAGCAAAGGCCATAAGCGTACCCACAGAGCGCAAATAAGCTCGCCGGGCAGAAACTCCAAGGGCGCGTGATATGGCATATTCCTTGTTGCGCTGCCAGATATACAGCGCCACAGTGAACGTAAGCACCACAAACAGCAGCAGCGAAAACATGACCATATTCAGCGTGATAGACACGATAATCGCATTGGCCGCAGGCCAAAAGCTGCCCCCATCTGTACCAACAAAACTGGCACGGAAGCCAAGAGCCGCCAAATCGTCACGGGTGGACCATAGGAATGCGTTCTGGTCGCGCTGGTCGTATAGAGTGAAGCTAAACCACACGGCAGGGGAGTAGCCTTCAGAAATATCGCCGAAAAACGCCGACTGAATCCCCCAGCCTGCCGGCAGGAGCGAATCTGGTACAAACATAAATTTATTCTGAGACGACCATCCAGTGTACAGCGGCCTAAAGCGGAAGGTATCGAAAATACCTACCACTTCTAGCTCTAGCGCTATGTATGGGTAGCCACCGGGTTTGCTTAGCACGCCAATGTCTGGGTTGCTGCGGATTAGCACTGTCCAGGGGTGGTCGTCTACATTGCCGGTTAAATAATATGGCGCGTATATTAGGTGCTGCTGGGCGTTTACATTCACGGTAATGGTGTCGCCCACGCTAACTTGCCGCCGCTGGGCGAAGTCGCGCTCTACAACCACTACAGGCCGGGCGTATTGGTAATCTTCCCTGCCAAGCAGCCGCCCTTCGTGCAAGCTTATTATCCCTGTACCGTAGTTGCCATGCAGCATAAAGCCCATATCCCGCACGGTACGCAAGTACACTGCAGATTGTGCATGCTGGGCGAAATCAAGCGCCGGGCGCAGGCCTAGGCTGTCTATATCAATATTTTCGCCAGGGGCTACTGGGATGAAATATTGTTCGCTGTCGCCCAGTTCGTTTGGCATTTTGGTGATAATCCGCCTGGTGCCTATCGCACTTTGCAACCCACCCAACACCCAATAAAATGTGCCGTGAAAGAAATATCGCTGCCCTATTTCAATGGCCTCGTGATGGGAAGGGATTATACCGTTTTCGTCTGGCAGCAGGTCAAAGCGCACTCTTATAAGCTGCCCATGGTACAGCCTTTCTGTGTAGCCTTGCAATATTTCGTCTACCCGAACATACACATGGACATGTGGCGCATTCATGGAAGTGTGCGCAAATCGTGGATCGAACCAAGGAAGGTCTGCCACAAATTCGTAGTTTTCTACCACGGCGTAGAAGAACGAATCCCCGCTTACAAACCCTGCAAAGCCCTCTACGGGCTGCAGGCGCGGCAAAAGCTCTACATAATCCCGCACGCTTATATCGTTGCCTAGAGCCCGATAATAATTTGAGGCACGCCAATAGCGGCTACCCTCTATGTACGCATTGGGCATGTCCACAAGCGTACCTTCAAAGCCCCTACGTTTGTCCATAAATGACACATAGGGGCTGTTTTCTATTATCTTTGCGGCTTCAGAAACATCTGCAATGATACCGTCGCGATGGTTTAGTATGCCAACGTTGGTAAAAAGCTGAGAGATTTCTAAAATACGACCGCGCACCACAACATACTCCACCGTGCGCGCCACAAAACCAAAGGACACGGTAGCAATAAGCAGCACCAGCAGCAAAAGCCGCATGGGCTGGCGCAACGTAGCTTTAAGAAATACGTTTTTTCTCATGGAAGTTACCTATACCCCAAGAAGCTTCGCTACTTCGCCTTTCATGCCTGCGATTTCTACAACTGTTTTGTGTAGAACTTCGCGGGTTTGCATGTTGGCTATTTGTGTCGGCGGGGTTTCGTTTTGTATTTTTGCAATCTCGGCTATCAGGTCTATCTCCTGGTAGTTGGCGTATTTTTCGCCTAGGCTGGTCATTACCGTGTTTGCAAATTTATATGGGCTGGCAGTGGATACTATCACTTGCCGCTCTGTCCCATTGTATTTTTCGCAGGCTACGTAGGCTACTGCGGTGTGGGGGTCTATCAAGTAGCCGTGAGTGTCGTATACTTTTTTAATGGCGGCTTTTACTTCTGCTTCAGAGGCGTAGAATCCTTCAAAATCTTCTTGAGGGTTGTTGTTTTTGTACACGCCGGTTTTGGTCATGTTCATGAGTGGGTCGTTGTTGGTGTCGTTTTTGTGCAGGTCAAATACCAGCCGCTCGAAGTTGCTTGGCAGCAGGATATCCATGGATGGGGAGCTGGTTAGCACTAGCTCGCGGTTGGAATCTAACACGCCAGATTTGAAGAAATCGTACAGCACATTGTTTTCGTTAGAGGCGCAAATTAGCTTATGCACGGGCAGACCCATCTTCTTGGCATAGTATCCCGCCAAGATATTGCCAAAATTGCCCGTGGGCACTACAAAGCTAACCTTTTCGCCAAGGGGCATACCGCCTTTTACAAGCTGATTGTACGCGTAGAAATAATAGGCAACCTGTGGCACAAGCCGCCCGATGTTTATTGAATTGGCAGAGGCAAATTCATAACCTGCCGCGCCTATTTTTTCTTTAAGCTGTGCGTCCAGGAAAATCCGTTTTACCTCGCTTTGGGCGTCGTCGAAATTGCCTTTTACGCCTATTGCTGTCACATTATTGCCGTCGTGGGTGGTCATTTGCAGCTTTTGTACTAAGCTCACGCCGTTTTCTGGGTAGAAGACGATTACCTGCATGCCCGGGATATTTTTAAAACCTTCCATGGTGGCAATGCCGGTATCGCCGCTGGTGGCGGTTAGAATCACCTGCTTTTTTGGCTGGGTGGTTTTGGTAAGTGCGGTTTTTAGAAGATGGGGCAAAATAGACAGCGCCATATCCTTAAAAGCCAGGGTTTTACCATGGAACAGCTCTAAAAACGCAACATCCCCAACCTGCCTTACTGGCGCAATGGCCGCAGTGTCAAAATTCTGCGTATTGTATGCAGAATCCACACAATTACGCAGCTCTGCGCCCGTGTAATCTGCAAAAAACTTCTCCATTACCCAAAGGGCTTGGTCTGCATATTTATCAAACTGCTGCAGCTGCACCGTAGGTGTCGCCTCGGGCACATAAAGCCCGCCATTGTTGGCCAACCCCTGCAAAATCGCCTCTGATGCCTGCAATGCCTCGTTCGGGTTTCTAGTGTTGATAAAGTTCATGTGGATTCTCCTTTTTTGTGATAAAACCGTGTGGACTCTGTCCCCACACCCCAGCCCGCTTTTCATAAGGTTCGCTTAGCGAACCCGGCACCTTGTGCCACCCGATTTCTTTCGGGTTACCTTTGCAAAAAGCGAGGCAAAAACTTTAAAATTTTTCAGATTATTACGGAAACGGCGAAGCCTTTTGTAGTTTTATATCTCTTCTACTAAAGCACCGTTTATGTTCTGGGCCAGGTACTGAGCTTGCCAGGGTTCTTTTAGAGTGGATAGGTGGGTATTTAATTTTGTTAGGAACTGCTGGTGGTTTTCTTTTTTTGTTATGGCCATTATGGTTGGGCCTGCGCCGCTTAGGTATACGCCTATTGCGCCTAGTTCGCGGGTTTTGGTGAAAACTTCTTCCATACCGGGTACTAGAGGCTTACGGTATGGCTGGTGGATTTTATCCTCTAGGGCTGTGGGAATGTTCTCCCATTTGCCGGTTAGTATGGATGCTATGAAGAGGGATGCGCGGGCTATGTTAAATGTGGCGTCTTGGCGGGAGTAGCTGGCCGGTAGCACACTGCGGGCAGCTTTAGTGGCTAGGGTGAAGCTGGGGATTATTGCTGTGAAGGCTAGTTCTTGCGGTGGCGGGATTTTTACATAGGCTACTTTGCTTGGCTCTGTGGCCGATACAACCAGCCCACCAAGCAATGCCGGGGCTACGTTGTCTGGATGGCCTTCTATTTTGGTGGCTATTTGTAGGATATCATCTGTGGAAACAGTGCCGCCCGTAATATGGTTGGCAGCCAGCAGCCCAGAAACCACGCATGCAGCGCTGCTGCCCAACCCCCGCGCAAGGGGGATGTTATCTTGCTGTGTGATTTTTAGGGTTGGAACAGGCTTACCAAGCTGCTTACAAAAATCTGAAATTGTCCTGTATACTAGGTTGCTTTTTGTTCTTGGAGTGGTGGGTATATTAGACGAGATTTCAAATTTATCTGATTCTTCCACGATTATTTCATTAAACAAATCAAATGCCATGCCAAATGAATCAAAACCTGCACCCATATTTGCTGTTGTTGCTGGTGCTTTCACTTTAAAGCGTTTCATAAAATTTCCCACCTATCGAATATGTATAGTCCTTATTATATCATAACCCCAAACCCAAGAAACCGTCAAGGGCTTTGCCATGTTTCGCCGCAGGAATGCGGTGCAGAGCTTTGGTGTGCGTCTCGCAGCCACTCTTGGCGGAGCGCGGCTGCGTGGAAACAAAAATTCAGTTGGTCGGAAAATCCGACCAACTGAAAAATTCTCGCACGGGGGAAAGAAAAGCTATCAAAACAACGTCAACCAGCCGGAAAACCCGGCAGGCTAAAAATTTACGCCTTTGCACGTTCCTCCAGTTCTGCCTCAAGAAGCCCCATCAAAAACGGGATATTTTCGGGGTTAACATCAAACTGGAAGCAACCAAAGCGGCATTTTTGGTGGCGCACATCGCCAATGTAAAAATCGTACCCTACGCATTTGTCCATGCATTTGCCGGGGGTGGTTATGTTTAGGCATGGCTGGATTTTGTCTATCTGTTGCAGCATTTTTTCTGGTAGGCCAGATAATATGCCTGGGTAACTTGCACAATTTTTCCCAGAAATTATCATCTTAAAGCTGCGTTTGCGCAGGTAAAACTTCACTATCCCGCGCCTTGTTTTGGGCTGGGTAAACCCTACTACAAATGGGTTGGCTTTGGTTGTTCCAATGCTAATAATTGTATATCCTTCTTGCAGCACCCGCTCTTTTACTTTGTGGACAAAATCCTTGTATTCGTCATTTACGGCCATAAAAAAATCTTGAAATTGAAGCTCTGCGTTTTCCATATTAAACCTCCAAATATTTTTGTTCTGGGTGATTATAGCATGGTAAACGTGATGGCGGTAAACAATGTACAGCAACTAGAAAACGTTGATAATACGATACCAGCCTACAGTCATCACCATATAAAATTATAAGATGTGTGCTGCAAGAGGTTGAAATAACGCTACTGATGTTTGTTTGAGTATAACGGGTATTAGATTTCAATTATTGAATCTTCAAATTTCATATAGAAAATCCATGTTGAAAAAATTTTCAATGTGTGTATAATCCTACGTATAGTCAATTAGTCAATTGCATGGTTGTGCTGGATATTGTGTCAATGTGGAATTTGTACAATTTATTTTTTCATTTTTGTAAAATTCTATTTAATCTGCCAAACATGCAATTAAAATGCAACAAAGGAACTGTCGCATGTTTTTCCAAGTTCAATAAATTTAAGAGGAGGAAGAAAGAATGAAACGTTCAAAAGCAAGAGGTTTGTTGGCAGTATGCTTGGCGTTGATTATGTCGCTTGGGTCATTACAGGTCTTTGCGGAAAGCATCAACGATGGGTATTCCAATGGTGTGGGCCCTGTATCGGTCACGCCTTTTTCCGGTGGCCCGATATGGTCGCTGGCTGGGGATACTTATATCCAGGGGCTTGCTGTCGATACAGCAACAGACCTTGATGGTACGCCCTGGGTCAACATAACAGGTGTCCCAGAAGTTGTTGCAACCACTGTAGCACACCCTACGATAAGTGGACAAAATTCTTTGCAAATCAGCAACAGAACAGCAGACTGGCATGGTCTGCAACTTCCCGTGCCGCAGCTGAACCTACAGCCAAGTACACAGTACCGTATTGTAGTCACCGGGCGTGTTCCTACCGGCGCAGGCAATGGGTCTATGGTCATCCGGCAATCCGGCAACCCATGGTCAAACTTGTCAAGCACGTCTGACATTACTGCAACAAACCGCAACTTCAACATAGTATGGGATTTCACTACCGCCAGTATTCCTGCCGGGAATGACATGAGAATTCAAACCCCTGGTGCGGTACAGTTCAATACCTTCATAGTAGACTCCATTGTAATTGGAGAAGCACCTGCGGTCTTTAATTTGACCCCAAATGGTGAGTCGGGTGTATCAAACACAACAGAAATAACTATTCAATTCTCACGTGACGTGAGTGCGCCACAGTTGACACTCGCGGATATTACATTTGACCCACGCACTACAGATGCAACCGTTACTGCTTTGCGCAGGATTAGTGATGACCAGTATATCCTAGACATAACTGGTGTAACTGCGTATGGTCAAGCCGGGGTCACTATCACCCACAGTGACGTAGATACAGCATTAAGAAACGTGACCATCCACTATGAAAATGCTGTTCCACGTATCGTTAGCCCTCGCAGGTCATATTTCCCGGATATTAATAACGCCAATTTTGTAAATCTTATGCCGGTTTCTGACGTATTTAACGACCCGTTCCAGTTCTTCGTTTCTGCAGACGGTCAATCTGGCGGTTTTGGAACCAACAATCGGGTTGTTACAGCGCAAGACTGGGAAGACCGCCGTGCGGAAATACGTGACCTGGTTATGTACTACTATACAGGTTATATATGGCCTACAACTGCGGCTCATGTAACAGTCAACACTACTGCACGCCCAGATAACGGCGGCACAATTAGTGTTACTGTAAACGAAGTACGCTCTGACGGAACGCCTGTAGAAGTAACATTTAATGCAGGCACAGGCATATGGCTTCCCTCCGCAGCACAGCTTGAGGCGAATGGCTTTGATGTTAGCGGCGGACCAATCATCATAAGCATGGGTGCTCTCAATGAAGCACAAAGAACTGCCGCTCTTGAAAGAGGTATTGCTGTAGCAGTGGCTGGTGGAATGTCTGGCAATGGTTCCCGTACCGGTCCATACTTCACCCTATTCCCATTCAATGAATCGTCCGAGTTTTACAACAGCGGCGAACTTGCGGCCACATCATGGGCAGTATCAAGGCTTTTGGATGCTTTTGAGCTTAATCCTCAATGGGGCGTAAACCCCAACATGTCAGCCACCATAGGCAATTCATTCCAAGGCAAACGCGCATTGTTTGGTGCTGTAATGGATGACCGTGTGGCGCTGGCAATCCCTCACGAATCCGGCGGAGACGGTGGAATGGTTCCTTTCCGTCAAACCCACGTTGCAAGGGTTAATCACTGGCACCACAACGGCCTTGTTGCCGCATTGGCAAGACCAGAAGTGCCAAGAAACGGTTTAGCTACCCGTACAGTCGGCGGTCTAATGAGAAACATTCTTTACACAAGCCGCCCACATGACCAAAGTATATATCTTGTACCATTTGATACCCATTTGATTGCTTCTTTGCAAGCAGGCTCAAACCTGGTGGCAGGAAATAACCGCGGCCGCGCGTTAATTTCCCTTGAAACAGACGGTTTTGGTCACCACACAGGACTTACCACAGTTCCCAACGTTGTAGCCGCAGCAAATGAAGTATCTGCATTCCTTGGCTACGATGGCAATTTCATTGTGTTCCAAAAAGGAAGTAGCCACGCAATTCACAATTCCGACTTCCCTGTTATTTTTGCCACACTGGATTATCTGTTTGGTCATCCTGTACATGGTACGACAACAGGGTTTAGGGGCAACAGAACAGCCGACCAGGTTTACAAGCCAAACATATTACAAGCGGCAGTGCCTGGCGTATGGGACGGCGGAATCCGCGCGCTTCAACGCACCCCTGTTGAAGTAGACTCTTGGGTCATGCCTTGGGGTAGGCCCGACGCGCATATGATTTGGACAGAAACTCAAAATGTAACAACCAATCTCCCGGCAACTGTAGTCGCCTACACAGACGCACCTTTAGTAGACTTGATTCTTTGGAATCATGGTGGAAATAATAATCTGTGGAATGCTGCCGGCAGACAACCTACGGAAATTCGCCGCTGGACAGCTACTACTACAGGCGGTGTGGCAACATTTAATATTCCGGCTGATGAAGTTGGCATAGGCCGCTACGAGCTTAGAACACGCGGCGGTGCTTTGGATGACAGAAGCGCGTTCTTCCAGGGAATTGACCTCAATACCGCGCTGATTCAATCATACCATATGGATGGTGGTTCGACACAGCTTGGTTTCGTAAGCATTATTGATACGAACGCCCTGCGTGTGTACAGTACAAATGGCACTGTGGAAACATCGCTTACCAGTGTGTTTTCACAAACTGCCGACCCATGGATTGTCAGACATGGCGTACGCCTTCCCAGCATTGTTGGCGCAGGCGACAACCGCTGGTGGAGCTTACGCAACCTACAATTCCAGGCTGTTCCAGGCTTCACATTCCAGCTAAACTTGCAACAGAGCATCAACAATGTCGGTGACACCGCTTGGGGTGTAAATGACCTAACATGGGCACCTAGTGCCGCAGTGCAAAACATTGGCCCATATCCCGGCTGGCGTCCTGCCGGCAACAGTACAAACAGACCCGACCCCAACAACCTTGACACTGGCGCAATGGGCAACCGTGCTACTACTTTCAACCGCACTATCGTCAATAGCCGTGGGGTTGGTAATTGGGACAGAACCCTTGAAGTATGGTTGCATTTGGATTCTTGGGTGATTACCTTCAGTGACTCAATCAATCCGCGCGATTTTGGTATTGGTTTTGATTTCTCTACCGATTTCGACCTGTCATGGAATGATGAAAATACAATTCTTACGATAGACTTTAACGATTTCCAACCAAACGCAAGTGGTGAGTTTAACGCACTAATTATGCGTATAAGAAACGACGGCGCACCAGTTGGAGAAACCAGAGCCACACGTATCGCCAACGCTTACAATGGCGTAATGAGTTTGTATGTTCCCGACGCTATTGTTTTAGACCAAAGCGAAGTAGACGATATGTTGGATGACGCGGAAGCAGCAGTCAACGCCGCCATCAACAACAGGCTCAACACAGATGATGAGTTTGTGTGGGGTACAACCGTAGCACTTTTGGTTGATGAAATCCGTGCAGCATTGGCAAGTTATGTGCTGGTTGAATTCAGCGATGATTTAGCGCTGAACAACGGCATAATTTCGGGTGACATTACCCTTTCGATTCCGGATATTTATCTACTGGATTCGTCTGTGACAGCCGAACGGATTATTGCTGTAGATAACGCCATTGAAGTCGTCACCAACCCAGAAGCATTGCTTGCTTTGGCTGTGCCATTTGTAACAGATGCGCTTGCGGAAAGCGATGCAACAACACAGGCAGGTATTTTGGCAGCTGTAAATGCGGTGCTTGTAGACGATTTTGCTAATATTGAAGCAACCCTTAACGTAATTATCACACCACCAGTAGCCGGAACAGAAGCTTCCCCGGCAGGTACACCTGGTAGCATGATTGGCCATGTGAGACTAGCCCTTGATGGTTATTATGAAGATATTGCCATCAATATAGTCATTCCTGCTGTCCGTTATGTTCCTTTCCGTCACTGGCGCATGTCTGAACAGATGCCTGGTTGGGGTCTTGCTGTGGGAGCTGATGTAGGTTCCACTAATGCAAATCCATGGAACGCCTATGTACGTCGCGCAGAAGGTGGCAATATGATTGGCGTGACACGTACCGCAGAAGGTGCGTTGCGCTATGAGTCCGGTGCGGAATCAGATAATGGTATGCGTTTTGTATTGCAAGGCAACAGCTTGAACTTTGGCGTTGGCGATGTGATTACGTTCTACTTTACCGCAGTCGCAAGCAGCGGCGGTGGCAATGGTATATTCCTTCGCCCATGGACAACTGTAGGAACAGGCGGCAATTACGGCGCACCGTTCCAAAATCCAGCTCCATTTGCGCCAGGCACTAACTGGACGATGGTAGTAGGCACAGAGTATGTGGTGTCTTGGACTCTTACGGCGGAGTGCCTTGCCAGACATTATCTTCAATTGGCTGGACGACATGGATTTTCAAGTGTCATTGACATAACAGACATTACAGTAATGCATGCAAACCCCGCCCCGGCAGACAGAACCGCTTTGAATCTTGCGATTGCGGAAGCGGAAGCACGTGTTGCACAAGACTACACTGCTGAAAGCTGGGCTAACATGCAAGCCGCGTTGTCATCCGCTATCAATATACGTGACACCGCAAACGCAATACAAATCCAAGTTGATACAGCAACAAGCAACCTTAATGCAGCGGTTGCTGCGCTTGTTCTTGAAACAGTAGTTCCAGTGGACAGAGCCGCGTTGAACCTTGCGATTGCGGCGGCAGAAGCGCAGATTCAAACAGATTTCACCCCAGAAAGCTGGGCGGATATGCAAATTGCGTTATCGAGCGCAATTGCTGTACGCAACAACACTGATGCAACACAGGCACAAGTTGACGCGGCTGTAACTGCGCTTGATGCAGCGGTTGCCGCACTTGTGTCAGTAGACAATATAAACCGAGCCGCTTTGGTTTCAGCCATTGTAGCAGCGGAAGCGCGAGTTGAAGCAGATTATACCCCCGAAAGCTGGGCAAATATGCAAAGTGCGTTATCGTCTGCAATAGCTGTACGCGATGGCACCGACATGACACAAGCACAAATTGACACGGCTGTAACTGCGCTTAACGCAGCGGTTGACGCACTTGTGCGAGCAGATGCGCCTACTTTTGCAGTATCTATTACAAATGGCGGTGATGGCTATGCAGGGCAAGGTTTATTTGCCGCAGGTGAAAGAGTTACCATCAACGCTGGCGCACGCGCAGACTATACGTTCAACAGCTGGAATATCAACCCAGCGGTAGTGTTTGTGGAAGGTAATAGCGCGGCTGGCGCAATCACCACATTTATCATGCCTGCTACTGCTGTGATAGCAGATGCTCAGTGGACAGCAACAAGCCCGGGGGCATTGACTGTAACTATCGTTGGTAGTACCGCAGCCGATTCTGGAGCAGGTGAATATGAAGAAGGCGATATAGTCACTGTCAACGCAGGCACACGCGTTGGTTACAACTTTAATGGCTGGACATCAAACCCACCAGTAGAGTTTGCCAACGAAAACAACCCAATTACCACATTTGAAATGATTGATGTTTCTGTTACTGTAACCGCAAACTGGATAAGGATAGTTGACGGTGGTAACGGCGGGCATCAACCTCCACCAGCACAACTCATTTCTGTTCCTGCATATATCCCGGCACGACCAATACCACAAAGTGCATCAGTTGTTGCTCCTGTATTGGAGCAAATTACAATCACCGGTGGCAATGTAGTGAATGCACAAATCACAGGTGGCCGTGCAACCGTGCGGATTAACGCAGGAACGGTGAGAAATATTATTGCAAGTGATGAAAGTGTAGTGGAATTTGACCTTAGCAACTTGAATATAACTTCTGCCGGTATTCCAACGTTTGCCATACGTCAATTTGCAAATGCTGATGTGGGTATGGAAATTGCATTACCACAAGGCACAATTTCTCTTGACCCAGATGCAGTCGCAGTGCTGGCGGCACAGGCGCATACACACATCGTGGTGTTCCGCATCACAGAAATCCATGAAGAACAATTGTCAGCGGCGTTGGCAGCGCGCATACCAGAGGGTGCGGTTGTACACCAAGTGTCAATATCATCAGGTTCGAGGGTGATACGTGACTTTGGCGACGAGATGATCACTGTAACATTGCCATTCGACGGAGACCCACCAGTGTATGTGTGGAGAATAGGTACGGGCGGTAGCTTGATACCTCTTGAAATTTTAGACACCTCAAATGGATTTGTCACATTTATCACTGATGTGCTTGGCTTGTTTGTTGTTGGCCGTCCGTAAGTCAACAGCACTGTAACTAGAAACAAAACTGCCTGTAAAGTCAATGACATTAAGTAAAGATTTTGCATAAGAGTACAGAAAAAACGAGAGAGGCGTGAGCCATCTCTCGTTTTTTACTGTGTAGCAATTACACTTAAAAACACTCACATGGAATATTTTTAGGTGGAGCAGCTATATATGAGTGTTTTTTGGCGTAACGACTATATCTAGCCACGAATATATGCCCACGCCGCCCTCCGCAGGAGTTGAAATGGGTTGGGATATGTGGTACAGTTCTAGGAAAACTTGAGTTTTTAGGAGCTGACATAAATGCAATTACATATAAATGGGCAAGTTTACCATGGGGAAGAGGGGCAAACTGTATTGCAGCTGGCTAGGCTGCATGATATTTTTGTACCCAGCCTTTGCCACGAGGAAGGCTTGGCAGCCGCAGGCGCGTGCAGCATTTGTGTTGTAGAAGATGCAAAAACCGGGCGGCTTGTGCGCGCTTGCGCCACCCCGGTGGCTGATGGCATGGCTGTTTTAACGGATTCGCCAAAGGTGCTTCATGCCCGCAAAACCGTGCTAGAGCTTACGCTGTCTAACCACACCGGCGACTGTAAAGCACCATGCCAGCTGGCCTGCCCCGCCCAAAGCGATTGCCAGGGGTATATCGCGCTAATTGCACAGGGCAAGCTGCGTGAGGCTGTTATTTTAATGAAAGAAGCCCATCCATTCCCAGCGTCTGTGGCCCGCATTTGCCCGCGCCCCTGCGAAAGCGAATGCCGCCGCAAAAACGTGGAAGAAGCCGTAAACATAGCCGGCCTAAAGCGCTACGCCGCAGATTGGGATTTAAATGGCAACAGCTTCATACCAGAAACCGCGCCAGAAACCGGCAAAACCATCGCAATACTAGGCGGCGGCCCGGCCGGGCTTACTGCTGCATATTTTCTGCGCCGCTTGGGTAATACCGTAACAGTCTACGAAAAATTGCCAAAAATGGGCGGCCTGCTGCGCTACGGCATCCCAGAATACCGTCTGCCGAAGGCCGTGCTAGATGCAGAAATATCAATCCTGCAAAATATGGGCATTAACCTAATAAACAACACAAACACTAGCATCCAAGAGCTGCAAAAAAGTCACGACAAAACCATCCTTGCTACAGGCGCAGGCCTTAGCAAGCCATTGGGCTGCCCAGGCGAAGAAACCGCCGGGGTGTACGGTGGCATCAACTTTCTAGAAGCGGTAGCCATGGGCAACCCGCCTGAAATTGGCAAGAATGTGCTGGTTGTGGGTGGCAGCAACACCGCCATGGACGCAGCCAGAACCGCCCGCCGCCTGGGGGCAAATGTACAAATTTCCTACCGCCGCACCCAAGACGAAATGCCCGCAGAGGCCCTAGAAATAGAAGAAACCCTACAAGAAGGCGTAAACTTCCTGCTACTAACCGCCCCCAAGGAAATCACCACCCAAAACGGCAAAGTAACAGGCATAACCCTACAAAAAATGCAGCTAGGCCAGCCAGACTCCAGCGGCCGCAGGCGGCCAGAACCCATGAAAGGCCAGGAAGAATGGCTAGCATGCGACACGATTATAGGTGCGATAGGCCAAGATGTGCAGCTACACGGCCTAGAACACCTGCTAAATGACGGCAAACTAAACATTGACCAAAACTTCCGTACCACCCATGCCAGCACCTTTGCCATAGGCGATGTAACCGGCAAAAGCTGGTACGCCATAGACGCAATAAGCCACGGCCGCAAAGCCGCCGCCGAAATAGCCCGCAGCCTAAATCAAACCCCAACCTGGGAAGAACTCCCACCAATCCTAGTGCAAGCCACACCCCCACCAGAAAACTTCGCAAGTATCCCCAAAGAACCCCGGGTAAATGCCACCGCAACCCACCCAGCCAAACTCGACTTCAGCGAATCACACAACACCCTAACCGCAGCCCAAGCCGCCACAGAAGCCGCCCGCTGCCTATCTTGCATCTGCCAAGACTACCACGAATGTAAACTAATCCGCCAGGCCAACCTATACAATGCCAACCCCAACAGATTCCCAGCCGCCACCCACCACCGCACAAATCATCCCCGCGAAACCACCCCTCAATCCCCCAAAATTCAACGCGACCTTAACAAATGCATCCTATGCACCCTATGCGTAAGAACCTGCGAAAACACCGAAAACGGCAATGTCCTAACCCCCATAAACCGCGGCTTCCAAACAACAATCACCACAGCCTTCAACCTACCCCTGCCCCACCACTGCCAAAACTGCCGCAAATGTGTGGATATCTGCCCCGTTGGTGCGCTTGTGTAGTGAAATAAAACCGTTGGATACATCGCCCGGGGCACATTGCAAGCAGCACGCGAAACCATCCGGCCGGCTCTGACGCCTCCAAAAACTTTTCATAAGGTTCACTTTGCCAGATTTCTTTCGATCACATTTGGAAAAAGTTTTATCAAAAACTTTAGTTCTTAAATTTGACTTTTAAAAAAAGCCAATATTTTCGGGCTTTTTTAATTTTCTGGTTAGATTTTTCGGCTCATTTTGGCATTAAAATGGCAAATTTGCATTAAAAAGTGGTACCGTATGGTACCATTTTTGCTAAGGAGTGGTACCGTATGGTACCATTTTCCTTTCAAAAGTATACCTTTTTGATAAAAATTTTCTCCAAATGCAACCCAAAAGAAATCTGGCAAAGCGAACCTTATGAAAAGTTTTGAATACGCGGCAAGTAAAACCTCTGACAGCCTTAAAACAAGCCTTCCACGCAATTGGTAATTTTTACATAAAATATTTTTCAAAATTTACTAAGGTTTTGTTTGCAACTGCCCTATATATAATTGTAAGCAACACATGAAGACGATATCGCTATATCGATATTACACATGGGAATTTTCTGCCTAGTAGTTTTAGGGGCTTTGCCAGCGGTGGGGAGACCGCTGTAACAAAGCTTGCCAGTGCTTTACCGGCTGATTGATATGATGCTTTCATGACCATCAGCCGCAAAAGCTCTCGCCCGAAGGTTAATTTCGTGGGGGTACCCGGGATGCTAAACGAAAAAGTCGCGAAGCATTCATCAGCCTCACATCCGCTTTTTAAAAAAGCGCAGGCAGCCAGTTAAACTACGTTCAACTTAACTGGCCTTAAAGGGGATGCAACAAAACCGTCATGGCTTCGCCAGACACCTCACTTTTTTGGGGAAAATCGTGAGATGCCAGGAGGGAGCCTTGGCGGTTTTCATTTGCGCTTATCGTAAAGCAAAAGCAGCAACCCAAGGCCCACAAACACGGCCAACAGCCCTGCAAACCAAACAAACACCATGCCCCAGCCAACTATGTTTGGGTTCATAAAAAAGTAAGGGAAAAAGTCTATTCGCTCGCCGATGGCAACAAAAACCATCCAGTACACCACCGGGAACAGCGACCCCACAAGAACATGCCGCAGCCCAAGCTGCCCCCTCTGCTCGAAAGCAAAATAATTAACCAGCGGCAAAACCGTAACCAGTACATGGGTAGAAAAATTTACATAATCGAAAAAAAACAAAGGCGCACCCGCAAACGGCACCAGCAAAAAATTGTACACTAGCCCCGTAACAACAGCCGCCAGCATAACCGCCACAAATATATACTGCCGCAGCCCGCGGCCCTTCACCAGCGGCATAACAAGAAAGCCCAGCCCCAGTAGCACATTACTTTGGTATGTAAACGTCTTCAGCGCGCCAAAATGAAACCGCCCGCCACCTGCCAGGCCATACACCACCCCAAACAAGATTACCGCAGCACTAACCCACAGGAAGATATTTTGCGCAGTTTGTTTTGTTGGCAAATTCGCCACCTCGTTTCTATAGTGAAATGATTCGAAATCACGCTTTTTGTGATTTCAGAAGAACTTTACTAAATTATAGCAATTCTCATTAATTATAACAGGGCTACCTGGCAAAGGGTAGCCCTGTATAGTTTATCTAGTGGCCATATCCAAAATCCTATTACTACGGCGGATAAACTCCGTCATTTGCTCGTTCTCTAGCGGCTTATGGCTTAGCATGGCTAGGTCAAACAAATGCTTTGCAATAAGCTCTGCATCTGCCTGGCGGGCGTTATCGCCAGCGATGCCTGTTAAGGTTTTAACCAGGCTGTGGTTGCCATTTAGCACTAGGGTCAGTTCATCTTGGAATATCCCTGGCGGCAGGTTACCGCCACCAAACATTTTAGACATCTCTTGCATGCGGCGGGATTGTTCAGACAGCAATATCACAGAAGATATTTCGTCAGATTTTAAGTTCTCTACCTTTACCAGCAACTTCTCATCGCCCAGTATTTCGCGAAGCTTAGCTTCAAGGCCTTCTGGCTGGGTGGTTTCGGTTGCATCGTTTTTCAGCGCATCTGTAATATCTGCGTCTATGCGGTTGAATTTTACATCTGGCTCGTATTGTTCAAGATAGCTGATAAATGGCGCATCTAGGTTGGTTGATAGCAGCACAGCCTCTAGGCCTTGGTCTTTAAACATTTGTATATATTGGGATTGCAGCTGCTGGTTGGTTACATAGAACACTGTCTTGCCGGTTTTTTCGGCGTTTTCGGTAGTGAATTCTTCTAGCGTCATATGGCTGCCGCCAAGAGTTTTGTACAGCACACTGCCTTTTATTTTATTGTAGAGTTCCCGTTCTTTTATGCAGCCGTATTTGATGAATGGCGCGATATCATCCCAGTAGCCGTTGTAGGTTTCCCGGTCTTTTTTAAACAGACTGTTTAGCTTATCTGCAACTTTGCGTGAGATATAGCTAGACATTTGCTTCACATTGCGGTCGTTTTGCAAGAAGCTGCGGGATACATTTAGCGGCAGGTCTGGGCAGTCTATTACGCCCTTTAGCAGCAGCAGATATTCTGGGATTACTTCTTTTATATTATCCGCCACAAACACTTGGTTGTTAAACAGCTTCACTTGGCCTTCCATGTATTCCAGGTCGTGTTTTAGCTTGGGGAAGTAGAGTATGCCCTTTAGGCGATGTGGGTAGTCCATGTTAAGATGAATCCAGAAAAGCGGCTCATTAAAGTCTGAAAACACTTTCTGGTAGAAGGCCTTGTATTCTTCGTCTGTGCAATCTCCTGCGTTTTTTAGCCATAGGGGGCTGGTGTCGTTTATTGGCTCGGGGGCTTTTGGTTCGCCCTCGGCGTCTGGCTCTTCGTTTGCGTCGTTGATAAACACTGGCACTGGCACAAAGCCGCAGTACTTTTGCAAGATACCGCGCAGCTTAAAGCTGTCTAAAAATTCCTCGCCGCCTTCGTTTATAAACAGGGTTATTTGGGTGCCTCGGGTGGTTTTGTCGCTGTCTTCCATAGAATATTCTATGCCGCCTTCGCATACCCAACGGGCAGCGGCCTCGCCCTCTTTATAGGAAAGGCTGTCTATTTGCACCTTATCGCTTACCATAAAGCTGGAGTAGAAACCCAGCCCAAAATGGCCGATAATTTCGCCGGCAGCGTCGGTTTTTTCCTGATATTTTTCTGCAAAGGCTGTCGCGCCAGAAAACGCGATTTGGTTAATATATTCCCGGATTTCGTTTGCGGTCATACCTATGCCATTGTCTGTGAAGATTATTTGCTTGTTTTCCTTGTCTATGGTGACTGTAACCGCATATTCTTCATCTGCCAAGATATGTTCTGCATGGCCCATATCGCGCAGTTTTTTTAGTTTTGTTATGGCGTCTACGCCGTTTGACACAAGCTCCCTGGCGAATATATCCATATCCGAATAAAGCCATTTCTTTATAATCGGTAAAATATTCTCGCTATGAATTGATAAATTGCCTTTTTCCATGATAAATTTCTCCTTCGCATTAAATTCGTCCCCTATTATAATATATGGAAAACCGCAGTTGTCAAATATAGTGAATTAACTTCAAAATTGTCCAAGGCGAAGCCTTGAGCAATTTTGAAGTTACATGAACGCCCTGCACCGACGCAGCGAAGCGTAGGAGGTGCAGTC
>Ga0123355_10004177_pt1 | contig 20972 bp, 17 predicted proteins | sample TergutEmb28metaG_3_FD_89872 | JGI IMG/M metagenome (GOLD analysis project Ga0123355, IMG submission 89872) | Embiratermes neotenicus P1 segment gut microbial communities from Petit-Saut dam, French Guiana - Emb289 P1 | ecosystem: Host-associated > Arthropoda: Insects > Digestive system > Gut ...
AAGCTCGAAAAACCGGCGGAATTTTTGCGAAAAATTGCGACGTGGTCGTTGCGCGGGATTTTGGCGACGTTTGCGTTCTTGCTTACGATTCAGCGAATATCCGCGCCGATTATTTCAAACGCAGCGATTCGAACATCGCGAAGCATGGCGGGAGCTGTGCCGGTTGTCGGCGACGCATTTACCGCCGCTGTTGATACCGTCGTTTATTTTTCGCAAGCCGCAAGAAGCGGAGTTTTGGTCGCGCTGGTGCTTGTTTTGTGTTTTGTTGTTGCGTCGCCGCTTGTGAAAATTTTTACCATGTCGCTTATTTATCGCGGAGTTGCGGCGTTTTTGTCGCCCGTTGCCGACAAACGCCTGATTACCCTGCTCGACAGCATCGGAAAGCACATGGGAATGCTTTTTAACGCCGCTGCTCTTGTTGGTGTAACGTGCATTTATGCCGTGGTGATTTTGCTTTCGTTTTAAATTGACACTTTTCACGGGCGGGTGTAGAATGACCCTCTACATATGTTCGAATCGGGGGGAGTGCAAGTGAAAAAAAGAATAATTGCGCCCGCCTTAATACTGATTATTTCGGGGCTTACGGCGGCGTTTATATTTGCATCCCGTCGGGAAACCGCCGACGTGATGTTTACTTTCGGCGGCGCGGAAGCTGTTGCTGTTACTCCGGTCGAATTATTCGATGGGCTTTGCAATTCGCAAAACATTTTCGACGAGCTTTATTATCCCGTCGGTATCGCGCTGACGGGTGATTATATTGTTGTTGCCGATTCGATGTGCGACAGGGTTCAGTTTTTGGCAGTCGATGAGAGCAGGCGTGAGAGCAGACGTGTGGGCAGACACGGCCGTTACGGTTTGTCGTATTACGAATCGGGCGCGTTTGTGGACGGTCGCGCGGAAAATGCCATGTTTATGAAGCCGTCCGGCGTTTTCGTCACCCCCGACAATTACATTATCGTGAGCGACACGGGCAATCATGCGATTCGAAAAATACGCGGCAACTTTGTGATTACAATTGCCGGCAACGGAACAAGCGGGTTTGCGGACGGCGCGGAAGGCGACGCCATGTTTGCCGGTCCGCGAGCGGCGGTTATGTGTGCTGCGGGGTATATTTATGTTGCGGACACGATGAATCATGTTATCCGACGAATCAGCCCTTTCGGCGGCGTGGAATTATTTGCGGGCAGTCCGGGCGAAAGCGGTTTTTCGGACGGCGCATTGCGAGATGCAAAATTTTTTGAACCGTCGGGGTTGTATATTACAAACGACGGTCGTTTGTATGTTGCCGATTCGGCAAATCATTCGATTCGCGTAATTGAAAACGGCGAAGTTCGTACAGTTGCGGGAAAACCCGGTGCGCCGATTCGATTTTCAAACTACACCGAGGGCGGTCATCTCGACGGGGCGAACGATGAAGCGTTGTTTAATTTCCCCCGTGATATTGCGTTGCTGCCGGACGGTTCAATTTTGGTGGCGGACAGCCTTAACCATTCCGTTCGGCTGATTACGCCCGACGGCACACGAACCCTGCTTGGCGGAGGACAGGCAGGGCAATTTTATTATTCGGCGGAAAATTTGCGAATCACCCGCCCCGAAGGCATCGCCACAAACGGCGAAACTCTGTTTATTTCCGATTCCGTAAACAATCGCGTTCTTGCCGTTCCGCTTACGGAAAGGGTTTTGGCGGGGCGTCCGTCGCGCGAAAAAATGCTTGCGGAAACGGGGCTTACCGTAAATTCGCGATTTGCTTTTCGCGGCGACATTCGAATTTTTTTCGGCAATCGGCGGATAGACATGGGACGGGTTCAGCCGTGGATTGGCGGCGATTCAATTTTTATTCCTGTGCGGCCGTTTCTGGAGGCATTGGGCGCGCAAGTGTATTTGGACGAACGAACGGGTCGTCTTTACGTGATGATTGCAGATACGGTTACGATACTTGACCTCGACAGGGATTACTTTATACTGAGGGGTGTTATGGTTACGACTTTAGACGAGATGACTCGTCTTTTTCCGTACACTGCGGAATGGTTTCCTGCGTTGAGTTTAATCGCGTTGCACATTCCGCCGGATTTGGAGGCAGACTCGGATGTATAAAAAATTGAAAATTTTTATTCCCGTCGGCCTGTTTATAATTTTTGGAACGGTGCAATATTTCGGGCTTTTTTCCGCTTTCAATAACTTTATACACGACAATATAATGACATCCTCCCGTCCGGCGGCCGACAATATAATTATAGTGGGCATCGACGAGCGCAGCATAAACGAAATCGGTACGTGGCCGTGGCCGCGATTTTTTATGGCGGAAGCCGTAGCGAGGCTTGCGGAAACAGAAGCGGCGGCAATCGGAGTAACAGTGCGATACGAAACCCCCGGGGCGCATCCCGAATACGACGAAGCACTTGTTCTTGCGGCGCAAGCCGCCGGCGACAGGCTTGTACTCGGAGGCGTTGGTAACTTGAGTCTGTTCCGGCAAGGCGATTTGCTGGAAATTGACTACTACGCGCTTCCCTTCGACGAACTTTACCGCGTTGCAAACGTGGGATTTTTGAATGTTCTTGCGGATGAGAACGACGGCGTTATGCGCCGTTCGCTTACGTCCATGCGTTTCGGCGATATCACGGTGCATTCGTTTCCGTTTGAGGTTTACCGCGCATATCGCCGCGCGACGGGGCAGGATGCCGACACCGGTAATATTCCGTTGGATAATAACGGGCAGTTTCCCGTAAGATATGTTGGCGGACCGGGCAGCTTTACAACGGTATCGCTGTGGGGCGTTATTAACGAGTATTACGATTCCGCCATGTTCAGAGATGCGGTTGTGTTGATTGGCGTAACCGCAACCGGTATCGGCGACGATAATTTTATTACTCCGGCAGAGCGTCGATTTACTACATACGGCGTTGAGCTTTACGCAAATGTCATACAAAATTTCATGGAAGGCATTTTTGTAACCGACGCACCCGGGTGGTTGAATTTAGCGATTTTAGCGTTTGTTGCGGTAATTGTTGTATTGATGTTTCATTGGCTCAGGCCGCTGTCGGCTTTTTTTATTACGGTCGGGTTGACGATTTTTTTGCTTGCGGGCGCGTATTTGTCGTACAATCATCTTTACATAATTACAGATGTAAGCGATACCATCGTTTTTTTATTTTGTTGCTACTTGGCGAACCTTACGCTCGGTATTTTGTCTGCGCAGTCCGAACGGCAACATATCAGGGGGCTTTTTGGGCGATTCGTTGCGCCCGAGGTTGTAAATGAAATTATTTCCGGCAGCGTTGAAGTTTCTCTCGGCGGCGTTGTTAAAGAAATTACCGCGCTTTTCGTTGACATACGCGGGTTTACTGCGTTTTCCGAATCCTATTCGCCGGAACAGGTCGTTGACGTGGTTAATCGCTATCTCGGGCTTACGAGTGCCGCAATTCAGCAAAACAAAGGGACGATTGACAAATTTATCGGAGATGCAACAATGGCATTATTTAACGCGCCGAACAATGTTCCCGACCACGCTTTGCACGCAGTAAAAGCGGCGTGGGCAATGAAATTAAGCTCGGAAAAGTTGCGCAAGGAAATTTTTGAAGAATACGGCATCGACCTGCAATTCGGCATAGGAATTAACACGGGTAACGCCGTTGTCGGCAACATGGGTTCGGATTTTCGCATGGACTACACAGCAATCGGCGATGCAATAAATACCGCCGCAAGAATCGAATCAAATGCCGGCGCGGGGCAAATTATTATATCCGACGCCACATATCAGCAAGTAAAAGACCGCGTGGAAGCAACCGACTTAGGCGTCATTACCGTGAAAAACAAAAAGACGGGAATACAAATTTACAGCGTTGATTTTGTAACGGAGCAGTTGCTGTAACGAACGCACCTGAAAAGCCTGTTCGGGCTTCGCTGTAAAAGAAGGGGGATTCTCGTATGGTTAAAAAAATAACGGCTTTTTGGCTTGTGTTTACGTTGATTTTTTTGCATGTTCCCGTTTTTGCCGCCGACGACAGCCCCGGTATTTTAGCAATCCGCGGGTCTGTTTTTGTGCATCGCGCCGGCGGACACGATTTGACTGCGGCTTTCCCCGGCATGAATATTTACGACGGCGATGTTATTATCACCGGCGAAGATTCATCCGCCGTTTTAAGCTATTATCGGCAAATGATTACGTTGGGCGAGCTTACAAAGCTGTCCGTAAATTCCGTTTGGCAACGACACGGGCGTCATAACAGCTCGGTTTCTTTGGTTGAGGGCATGATTAAAGTGCGCGTCGATGTGCGCTTGGATGAAAATTCTCGCAATACGGTTCAGGCTGCCGGCACGGTTGTTGGTGTGCGCGGCACGGAATATATTTTGATTTACCGCCGCATGACCGACGATTCCCACACCGACACGCCTTTTGTTCGCCTTCTTGTGACGGAGGGCGAAATTGCTATGTCGCTGGACACCGGCGAAAGTTTTTTGGTAACGCCGCAAAATATTTTTCGAATCACCGAGGATATTCGGGGCGAACGAACGTATGCAATCCCCGACTATATACCCGAAACATTTATTGTGCCGCTTGAAAGCCTTGATATTGTCATTCTTCAGGCGTTATTAAACGACCCGCGAACGCAAGAGCAAAACCCCGAGCTGTTCGACCGCTTGGAAGAAGCCATTAACCTTCGCTCCGCCGAAGACCAAAGACGACTGCAATTTTTGCAGGAGCGACCCGCACCGGAAATTATTTTCAGGTCGGAAGCAGATGAAATTTTGCCGACTTTGCCGATATCAACGCCACCGCCTGCTGCTACGCCGATGCCTTCGCCTGTTCCGACTCCTGCGCCGACTCCGATACCCACCCCGATGCCAACGCCTGCGCCGACTCCGATACCAACGCCTGTGCCAACCCCCGCACCGACGCCTATTCCCACACCCGCGCCGACGCCTATTCCCACACCCGCGCCGACGCCGATACCAACCCCTGCTCCAACACCGATTCCAACACCTGCACCAACGCCTATTCCCACTCCTGCACCAACTCCGATACCAACCCCCGCGCCGACGCCCATTCCAACACCAATACCCACTCCTGCACCAACGCCTATTCCAACTCCTGCACCAACGCCCATTCCAACTCCCGCACCGACACCTATTCCGACGCCAATACCAACACCGATACCCACTCCCAGGCCGCCCAGACCTACGCCCGTGCCGACTCCTACGCCTACACCGACTCCCACCCCCGTTCCTCCGCCGATTCCCGACACTCCGAATATCACTGCGCACCCCTCATCACATACGGAGGTGTACACAGGTACGGATGTCGCATTAACCGTTGTCGCAAGCGTTACGGACGGCGGAACATTGTCGTATCGGTGGTACAGGTCAACGGCTGCCGGCTTCGAGTTTATTCCGGGTGCGACAAGCGCAACATTTCATCCCGATACCGGGTCGCCGGGTACAAGCATCTACCGCGTGGTTGTAACAAACACAATCATGTTTGAAGGCAGTCCGATTACCGCTTCTTCGCAAAGCACAGTGTCAACCATAGTTGTAATTCCGTCCGCGTGTTGCACTGCGGCTTGCACATGTAACGGCACATGCGGCACGGCCGGTTGCTCGTGTTCGCCGCCGATTCCCGACATGCCGAATATCACTGCGCAACCTTCATCACATACGGAGGTATATGTGGGTACGGATGTCGCATTAACCGTTGTTGCAAGCGTTACGGACGGCGGAACATTGTCGTACCGATGGTACAGGTCAACGGCCGACGGCTTCGAGTTTATTCCGGGTGCGACAAGCGCAACGTTCCATCCCGATACCGGGTCGCCGGGTACAAGCATCTATCGCGTAGTTGTAACAAACACAATCATGGGAAATCCGATTACCGCTTCTTCGCAAAGCACAGTGTCAACCGTAGTTGTAATTCCGTCCGTGTGTTGCACTGCGGCTTGCACATGCAACGGCACATGCGGTACGGCAAGCTGCTCGTGTTTGCCGCCGATTCCGGACACGCCGAGCGTCTCTGTAAGTCCCTCCGTAACGCAAACGGCATATGTGGGCGGCAGCGTTACATTAACTGCTTCCGCAAGCGTCACGGACGGCGGAACATTGTCGTATCGATGGTATCGGTCAACGGATGCCGGTTTCGAATTTATTCCGGGCGCAACAAACGCAGTATTTCATCCCGATACCTCTGCAACCGGCGTAACCCTCTACCGGGTAGTTGTAACGAACACAATTACGGGCAATCCGCTTACCGCGTCTGCGCAAAGCTCTAATGTAACCGTAGTTGTAATCGCTGCTCCGTGTTGCGGAGTTGCCTGCACTTGCAACGGCACATGCGGCACGACCGGTTGCACTTGTGCTCATCCGGCGGGATTTCCCGGTGAAGGTACGCTCAACTCGCCGTTTATTTTAAACTCAGCCGCGTGTTTTCAGCGCATAGCCGACGGAAATCCGCATGACATTTATAACCCTTTCTGGAACGGAATATTTTTTCAGCTCGCGCCGGGTAACATATCATTGAATTTTCAAATTCCCCGCTTCGGCGGAACTTTGAGCGGCGACCCGGGCGCAACAATAAACTTCACATTTACCGGCTCCGGCAATGTGGGACTGTTCGGGCAGTTGGAATCTTCCGCAACGGTTCAGCATTTGAATATCAATGCCAATGTAACAGGCACGGGCGCGGGAAGCCGCGTTGGTGCGATTGCCGGAACAAATGAAGGCGTAATACAGTATGTAAATGTAATTTCGGGAAATTTGAGCGGCGGAATTGTCGGCGGAATTGTCGGCGAAAATTACAACAGCGTGCTGCACAATACCGTTGCGCCCGGAGTGGTTATAACATACGATGTTCCGGGTTATTCCCGCGAAGTCGGCGCGAATTACGGAACGGTTTTGTCGCTTACGGCACGCAGTTTCGATTTTTTTCACGGCTTCGCGGTTAAAGAACCCGAAAATAACAGCGCGCTTGCAAACTTTGAAAGGTTGTGACATATGACAATCAGATGCTTCGGGTGTCGCGGTTCTGTTCCGATGTCGCTTAACCAAGGCTCTAAATACGGGGGCAATACGTCCAGCATTTTGGTGGAAGTTCCCGAGCAGTGGGTTGTAATTGACGCCGGCAGCGGCATGATGAACCTCAATACCCAATTAGAGGCACGGTTTCCCGAGTATCCCAAGGGTTTGCCCTGCGATGTAAGTGTTCTTGTGAGCCATTTGCACATAGACCACATTTTGGGGTTTGCGTTTTTTGCTCCGATTTTTGACGCAAAAACCAAAATATACACCTGCTCGCGAGGCGACAAACCGATTCATAATCAAATATTCGATATTTTTTCGCCGCCGTACTGGCCGGTTGTTTTGGGAGACATGGTAAAGGCCGACGTTCGGGAAATTTTCGACCGGCAGCCCTTCAAAATAGGCTCGCTTACCGTTACGCCGTTTGTTGCAAATCATCCGAACATCACGCTGTCGTACAAAATTACGGACGGCAAAAAAACGCTGATTCATCTGCTCGACAACGAAATAAACGAGATGGACAACGAAGAATTTGAATTTCTTGTGAGCTATTGCCGTGACGCCGACCTTATTGTTTTCGATGCGATGTATTCCCCCGAGGATTACGAAAGGGAAAAGCGCGGATGGGGGCATTCCACCGTATTGCACGGAGCGAATCTTGCGGAATCCTGCGGTTGCAAGCGAATGCTTTTCTCGCATTTCGACCCGAAATATACCGACAAACAACTCGACGATTTAATTGCCGGGTTAAAGCCCCAACGAACCGAGTTTTTCATGGCAAGAGACAATCTTTGCCTCGAAATATAGCACCGGGAACACAGCACCGGGAACACGTACGGGCGGCTTATACGTTCCCTCGAAGCCGTAACAAAACGCCGGGGGGTAATACGTGAGCCGATTACACGTTCCCTCGAAGCCGTAACAAAATATTTTATTTCAAGAGAGGTTGATTTTAATGTTTTTCGATATTCAAACGCTGAAGGGATTGTCAATTGCAAAAAAATATCCCGCAAACACTGTAATTGTTACCGAGGGCGAGGAATCCCCCTATAACTTGTACATTGTTTTGTCCGGGACATTGCGTGTAGTAAAAAATTATGACAGCCACCACCCCAACGTTGTAGCAAAATTAGGGCCGGGAGAAGTTTTCGGCGAGATGTCGTTATTTTTAAAAAAACCGCGCACCGCTACCGTTGTTACCGCCGAAGAAACCGTTGTGTTGGAGGTTCAGCAATCGGACGTTTACGAACTGATTCGCTCAAACCCCGAAATGATTTACGGCATTCTTAAAACGCTTTGCGTCCGCGTGGACGAACTTAACAATCGGGTACGCTCGCGGAGTTTGTCGTAGACTTCTTGCGTTGCGCAAGAAGCCTGATAGAGGCTGTTCGCGCAGCCTTTTAAACGGGGCGCGTATTTGCATAATGATTTGCCATTAACTTATCGCTGCCCAAAACATGGTCGGTAAGCCAATTAACGATGACCTTTTTTATGTCGGCATTATTTTTAAACGGGTCGGTTTCGTTTGCGACCCTTTCTTTAAGCGCGAGAACTTCTTTAACGAAGTCTTCGTGCTGTTTTTTGTGTACCGACACAGCCGGATAATTTGATTCTTCCATAAGGCGTTCTTCGTGCTTAAAGTGGCTTAATGTGTAGCCGGTTAAAAAATTGATGGTTGAATTAACGGCTTCGCCTGCGCCCTCGTCGCAAACTTGCTGAACCAACCTGAAAATTTCTTTGTGTTCGCTGTCTACTTGTGAGTTGCCTGTTTCATACTTTTTGTCCCAAATCATATAAATACCCCTCTGTTTTGTTGCGAACGATTCGGCGTTCGCTATATTTTTATTTCCATGCCTTCGCGGGCGAAAAAAAATATATCGCCCTGCGCTTGCGCTTGTGATTCAAATATTTCAAGTTCTTGGTCGCCGTACTCGAAGCCGAAATGCGTAAACATCATTTTTTTGCAACCGCATGACTTTGCCAGTTTAAAGCCGTCCTCGATTGTAGAATGCCCCCAACCTTTTTTTTCGGGGTAGTCGATTGTGGAATACGCCGCGTCGAAAATAACCATGTCTGCGTTTTTGCAATAATTTTCTAACGTGCGTTGCCCTTCTTCCGACAAAAGCGCGACTTCGCTGTCGAGAAGATACACGATAGTTTTTTCGCCGTTCGTGATGTGAAATGATACCGTTTTGTCGGGATGCTGTGCAACGAAAGGCGTGATTGTGAAGCTGCCCAACCGGAACGGCGCGTCTGCCTCAACGGCAATACATTGCGCGTTTGCGAAATCAACCATCGAAACCGGCCAATACGGCGGCACAAACAGCCCGAAAATTTGCTCTTTAAGCGGACGGTCGTCGCGGCTCGGGGTGTAAATTCGTACAAGTTCGTCGGGGCTGTTCATCCACACCTTGCTGAAAACAGTCAGTCCTATCATGTGGTCTAAATGAAGATGGCTCAGTAATATATCAAAGGGTCTGTCTTTGCGCGCGAACAGCCGCACCAGTCTGTCCATTTGTGCAATGCCGCTTCCCGCATCTAAAATTATGGTTTGTTGGGCGGTTTCAATGGTTATGCAGGAGGTGTTGCTGCCGTATTTCGATGAAGGGTCGCGCGTGGTAGGCAACGACCCTCTGCATCCGTACACTTTCATTAACATGGGAACACGCCTTAATTTAAATTATTAACCCGCTCGATAAACGCATTCCAAACCGGCTGCGCTTCTTCGATAATAACCGCAGGGTCGTCGCCGCTCCAAATGCGCCACGCGAAAAGTTCGCTTACTGTATGTCCGAGTCCGGGCATCATTAAATGCGCCGGCATAATTTGCAGGTCGGGATTGTTCGTGAAGTTCGCCATGGTTTCTTCGACGGAACGCATGTCGCGATGATATTCCGCCCAATGACGAATTTGCGGGGTGTCGGCGGGAAGCGGGCGATTCCACATGCGGTACGCGAACATAAAAGCATCAACTTCGTCCTCGGTATAGAAAAACGGGATGACGTTTATTGTGCGGCTCACCCACGCATAATGCCGGTCGGAGCGCGGGCCGCGCGGAAACGATACAAATCCCCACGGGTCGTCAAGCTCGGGGTAAATGCTTATCGCCGCATAATGTCCCGCAACGCGGAGCGCACCTTGCGAGTCGTTAAACATTGAAACGAAGGCGTCCCAAGGTTCGTGTTCGCCCGGCGCGAATACGAGCCGCTCTCTGTAAAGCTGCGCAACCCACTCCAACGTTTCGCGGAATTCATCGGTTGTTGTGGCGTTTTCGAAATGACCGGTTTCGGGATTTATTGTAACGTATGCCGCGCCGTTTGAAGCAAGGGCTTGGTTGAGAAAGTCGACGTTAAAAGAGGTTATCGGCCACATAGGCCAATGCGAGCCGAGTAAGTCCCTCGAAAGCGGACGTGATATATCGGTAAACGTATCCCATGTCCAATTGTCTTCTTGTTGAAGCGTAAACGGTATATCGCGAGGAAGTCCCGTTTCTTCAAGCAATCGCATGTTGAAATAAACGCCGCCGCTCATTTCTGCTCCGTGCGAAAACCCGTGCGGCACTCCGCCGCGTGATGTATTCGTGAGAGTGCATTGATTCCACCGAATGTCACAGGCTTCGAAATGATGCATCGGAATCGGAGAGAAAAGCCTTTGTCCCTGCAACCAAGGAAACCAACTCGGGTCAATCATCCACATTTGCCAGTTGCGATTTTGCACCAACATTTGGTCACGCATATCATCGCGAACATCGTGCCAACCTCCGTAACGCTCGTAGCGAATTTTAAAATTGTGGCGAGCCTCCATGAGGCGTCTGTCGTCCCAACGGGCTCGTGCTGCCGCAGTTTGCGGGTCTGCCGTACACGAACACTCGTCGTGCAGCCATGTTGCAATTGTAAATATTTGCGGCTCGCCGCGCCATGTACATATCAGCACTTCGTTGTCGTGCCATTCAACGCTGAACCCCAGTGCGTCGCCAAGCTCGCGAAGCTGAAAAAAATTATTCCCGCGAATACTGTACGCCGTAAATGTCATCGGCTCGCCGTTTACGTAAACCGGTGTACCGGTTCGCACGGCCGCAGTTGTCGCCGGGTCGATTTGCGAAAGTTCGCCGTCGTACACCCGGCCGGAGGTAAGAAGGATGCGACCGTCATCCCATACCGCATCGAAATGCGCCGGAGTATCGCGCAAAATATATGCAACATCACGAAGCATAAAATAATTTCGCCCGCCGATAACAAACGCTCTTGCGTCAACGAGTTCGCCGTTGACACGAACCCCGTGCATCGAAGGTGTCGCGCGGCTTTCCGCCGCCAGCGCAATGAACACCACGCACAATACCAAAATCGTTGAAATTGCAAAAACTCGTTTTTTTATCGTTTTCATCCGGCATCCCTCCACGATTCTGAAAAGCATTCGCTACATCTTATCACTTACTCGGGCGTTTGTGCAAAACCTATCGCTCGTTCTCGATTCAACACTCTCCAACGGTTTACTAAAATACATAAGCATGTTAATATGAAAAAAAGGGGGCGCATCCGAAATGAAAGCAATGATAGTGGAAGACACCGCGATTTTGCGCAAAATAATGCGTGACATTTTAAAAGAATTTTGCGGCTTGGAGGACGGTAATATACATGAAGCTGCCGATGCGACGAAGGCAATAAACGACTACAAGCACACTCGGCCGGACATTGTATTTTTAGATATTTCCATGCCCGGAATGAACGGCAAGGAAGCCATCAAGCACTTTCTCGCCATAGATGCCGATGCGAAAATTGTAATGTTCACCGGCTCGCGAAACGAAACGGACGTCAAAGAATGCATCTCGGCCGGCGCGAAAGATTACTTGGTAAAACCGCTTTCGCCGCAGCGCGTCCAAGAGTCCGTTCGCAAAGTAGTATCAAGCGATAAACTGCCCGATATTCTGAAATAATGTTTGAGTACATCGTTATTGCCGTCCTGTTTGCGGCGGCCTGTGCGGCAATAATTTTCGCCGTTCACACACATAAAAAATCCGGGAAGCGTGCCGAAGTTTATGACAGTGCTTCCTTTATTTTTGAGGCTGTGCCGTTGGTGCTTACCTTGTGGAGTCCTGCCGGAAAAATTATCGACTGTAACCTTGAAGCGGTTCGGAGGTTTGGTTTGTCGTGCAAAAACGACTACATCGAACGAACTTTTGAGCTGATTCCGGAAAATCAACCTCCCGGCTATATGTCAATCAGGTGGTGTTTTCAACTGCTTTCAAACGTACGCGACGACAGACAATTGATTATCAACGTGATGCATTATAATTTGTCGGGCGGGCAAATTCCCATGGAGGTATCGTTTTACAAAACTACATACAAAGGAAAGCCGGTTATTTTAACGTGCGCGTCGGACATGCGCGGAGTATACGAGTCCATGCAGCGCGAACAGCAAGCCACCGAACGCAGTGCGCAAATTGAAGCGCATTCGCAAGCAAAAAGCCGCTTTTTTGCACGAATGTCGCACGAACTTCGTACGCCGCTTACGGCGGTACACGGCATTTCCGAAATTTTATTGCAACGCCCCGACACGCACGCCGATATTGAAGAAGCCATGGCGAAAATCCACAACTCTTCGACATCGCTGATTAGAATTGTAAACGATATTTTAGACCTCTCGAAAATCGAAGCGGGTCAGCTTTCCATTGTTCGGGAAGTATACGAGCCGGCAAATCTTATAAGCGACATCGTTCAAACAAATATTATTTTGCTTGCCGACAAGCCCGTAAATTTTGTTGTTACAGCAGACGAAACTCTGCCGTGCCGGCTAATCGGCGACGAAATTCGTATTCGGCAGGTGATTATCAATGTTTTATCAAATGCCTTCAAGTACACCGATTCCGGCGAAATTTTATTTTCGGTGCATTGCTTTAAAACATCGCCGGACAATGTGAACCTCATGGTTATGATAAAAGACACCGGTCGAGGCATGAATCGCAAACAGCTCGACACGCTTTTTAAAGAATACACTCGCTTCCACGAAGACGATGACCGCTTTACCGAGGGAACGGGACTCGGAATGCCCATTGTGTATAACCTGCTGAATCTTATGTCCGGCGACATCGACATCGAAAGTTACGTCGGGCAAGGCACAACGATTATCATAAATATTCCGCAACAAGTACCCGATTCCGAAGTAATCGGCGCGGAAACCGCCAAACGGCTCGAACAATTTGAAATCGGGCTTCAAAAAAAATCGTCGTTCGAACCGAAGCCCATGCCCGGCGGGCGCGTCCTCGTTGTTGACGACGTTGAAACGAACCGATACGTAGCGCGCGGGCTTTTGAGTTTTTACGAGCTGGACGTTGAAACCTGCTGCAACGGCGCGGAAGCCGTTGAAAAAATACGCGAGGGCAATGTATACGACATTATTTTTATGGACCGCATGATGCCCGAGCTTAACGGCATCGAGGCCACAAAAATTTTGCGCGAAACCGGTTACACGAATCCGATTGTTGCACTCACGGCAAATGCAATCAAAACCGAAGAATTTTCCGGTTTCGACGACTTTGTTGCAAAGCCGATTCAATCGTCGGAGCTTGACGCCGTGTTGAAAAAATTCATCAAGCACGACAAATCCGCGCCGGAGGATTACTACAGTCGCCCGGAAGTTCGCGAAATGATTCGTCTTGATTTTGCGGAAAATCATTCGAACGCCGTCGCGGAAATTAAAGCCGCGCTCGCCGTCGGCGACACCGAAACCGCACAGCGAATCGCCCACACCGTTAAAAGCCTTGCTCGTTATATGAAAGAAGACGCAGCAGCGTCGGCGGCAGCCGCCGCAGAATCCGCCATGCTCGACCCGAACCCCGACGCCGCAATTGCAAACCTTGAAGCGGAGTTGAAAAAATTGATGTAATCACGATAAGTGCATGAATACTAAAACTCGGGGCTCTGCCCCGAACCCCGGAAACTTTTGAAAAAGTTTCATCAAAACTTTGACATAAAATCGCGCATTCGCGCGATTTTGAGTTTTTGCCCCGCTTTTTCCCAAAAAGCGGGTGGGGGTTCGGGGGCAATGCCCCCGCAAAAGAGAGGAAATCTCCCATGAAAAAAGCCGCGAAATTTTTGATAATTATCACGCTTTTGTTGATTCCGGTATTACTTCTGATTCCGTCAGCGAAACCGACCGCCCTTCCGCCGCCGGAAGGCGTTCCTGAAAATTTTCGAGAGTTCGCAGTGGATTTCGTATTTTTACATAGAGGCATCTTGGTGAAAGCCGCGCAAGACGGCGTTGTTTACGCGGTGCGCTACTCAACCCAACTGGTGACATCCGCTAACCACGGTGACGACTGGACTTTTGTGCATCAATTCGCGCATCAAATTCAAGGCATCTACCTTGATGACGCCGGCAATATTTTCGTTTCAACTTCATACGACAGATGGAGTCCGGTCGGTACCGGCGAAATTTTTAAATCTTCCGACGGAGGCGCAACTTTTCGTCGCGTATTGGTGCTTGAAGCGGGCGCGGCACTTAATTGGAGCTTCGCCTCGCGCGACGGCTTGATGTTCATTTCCGAATACGGCTACAAGGGCGATAACAACGCAAGAAAAATTTTTCGCTCGCGCGATTTCGGCGAAACTTGGGAGATTGTTTTCGACCCGCCGCCACGAAGAGAATGGCACAATCACAAAATTTTAATCACCGACGACGGTATCGTGTATCAATCCGTAGGCGACGGCGCAAATGCTCAAATCCTGCGCTCCGCCGACAACGGCGACTCTTGGCAGGTTGCGTCGCGAGGTTTTCATCCCACGAGCGCGTTAGTTTGCGATACGTACATTTTATGGGGGCTGGATTCCGGACGAGTACCCGGCGTTCTTCGCCAAAACCTGCAAACCGGCGAACGCAGCCAATCCTTCGCATTGCCCCGCCGTTTTAACGGCGCGGCTTACGATATGGCAACGGCGCACGGCGTCATTTACACCGGGTTTATGTCGTACTACGGGCAAAATTTTCCGGGTTCGTTGTTTTACAGCACCGATAACGGGCTGACTTGGAATTTGCTCGGATATGTGGAAAAACCTTCGCCCGACTACGGCATCGGATTTTATCATATTGTTGTTGACGAACGATTCGGCTATATAGATTTTCAAGCTCCCGTCGTGCAAAACGGTCAAACCGTTTATTTTCGAGGCACCGTTCGCTTTGATTTGCTGAACATGCCTCTCCGCAGAATTATTTTTAACGGCGAATACATCGGCTCAACGCCGAATGATTTGCTTCCCTTGCGAGCTGTTATTGAATTTGCAGGCGGAAAAATTGTTTGGGACGATTATTTGCAGCAAGCTGTTGTAATTTTGCACGAAAAAAACGCCGTCGCTAATGAATACAACAGCGTTTTGGTTAATCACAGGATGATGGTTGCGCCGGAATTTTTCGTCGATTACTTCGGCATGAGCGCGGACTACAGGGATTTTACGTTTTTTTTGAGCTTTGAATAATTTTTAATGAATTGCGGAGCTTCGCCCCGCGCCCCACGAACTTTTTCGGAAAAAAGTTCGACAAAAAACTCATTTAAAAACCGCGCGATGCGCGGTTTTTTGATTAAAGTGAATCAATTTGATTTGCGTACCGTCGGCGTCAAGTGCGTTCGCGACAATGCATAGCCGACGGGACGCTTCCTAATTTGATTCACTATAAAGTTTTGACGAAACTTTAGTTTCCGGGTTTGGGCGGAGTCCGAGGTCTTATGTTATAATCAGCCCGACTCATTTTGAGAGGATTTTTTTATGGAAGAAATTCGCGCATTCAACCCCGAACATGACGAGGAAATTGAGCAAAAGCTGCGTCCGTCGCAGTTCGACGACTATATCGGGCAGGATAAAGTTAAGGAAAACATGCAAATTTTTGTTGAAGCGGCTTTGCGGCGCGGCGAAACCCTCGACCATGTGCTTCTGTACGGTCAGCCGGGATTGGGAAAAACAACGCTTTCGGCGATTATTGCCGGGGAAATGGGCGCGAATCTTCGTGTAACAACCGGGCCGGCAATCGAGCGTCCCGGCGATATTGCCGCCGTTTTAAACGACCTCACCGAAGGGGATTTTTTGTTCATCGACGAAATTCACAGGCTCAGTCGCACCGTCGAGGAAATGCTTTATTCCGCGATGGAGGACTTCGTTTTTGATATAATCATCGGCAAGGGGCCGGGCGCGCGAAGCATTCGGCTTGAATTGCCGCGATTCACTTTAATCGGCGCGACAACACGAATCGGGCTTTTAACCGCGCCGCTTCGCGACAGATTCGGCGTTGTGCATCACCTCGAACCGTACAGCGTGGAAGATTTGCAAAAAATCGTGATGCGTTCGGCGTCGGTTTTGGGCGTGGAAATTGAGCCGCCCGGAGCGGAAGAAATCGCTCGCCGCGCCCGGGGAACGCCGCGAATTGTTAATCGGCTGTTAAAGCGCGTTCGCGATTTCGCCCAAGTGAAATTCGACGGCGTAATAACGGAAGAAGTTGCCGTTTCGTCCCTCGACCGGCTCGAAATCGACAAGCTCGGCTTGGACGTCGTAGACAAAAAAATTCTTCGCGCAATCATAGATAAATTCGGCGGCGGGCCGGTGGGACTCGACACGCTTGCCGCAAGCGTTGACGAAGAACCCGGCACCCTCGAAGACGTCGCCGAGCCGTATTTATTGCAATTGGGCTTCATTCAGCGTACGCCGCGAGGGCGCATCGCAACAAATGCGGCGTACATGCATTTCGGGCTTGAAATTTCTCACGAAAAAACCGACGCGCAAATTTCCCTTACGGAGGCACAATGATGCACACAAAAAATTCTCTTTTAGCCGATATAAAAGCCGCCGGCGTTAATCCGCGCGGAACGTTGCTTGTTCATTCGTCGTGCAAAAGCGTCGGCGAATGCGAAAATCGCGGCGACACAATTTTGGACGCTTTTATCGAATTTATGCGCGACGGGCTGCTGATTTTTCCGGCGCATACGTGGGATTTGGTAAAAATGGATAAATTCGATGAAAACGGCGTTCCCGTGGGGGAATGCAATGTTTTCGACGCGAACATGCCGTCAAATGTGGGCATTCTGCCGAATTTATTTATGAAGCGCGAAGGCGTGGTGCGTTCGTCGCATCCGACGCATTCGCTTTCGGCATTGGGGCGCGACGCGGAGGAATTTATCGCCGGCGAAGAGTTGACGCAAACGCCCTGTCCGCCGACCGGTTGCTACGGAAAACTTTACGACCGGGGTGCGCAAATTTTGCTTCTCGGATGCGGACTTAATCGCAACACGTACATTCATTTTGTTGAGGAGCTGCACGACGTCCCCGGGCGTTTGACGGAAAAGCCGCAGGAAATTTTCATCCGGCGCGGCGACGAGCTTCTTCCGTGCCCGCAATATCGCCATCATTTTCACGACGGCAATGTGTGCGAAAATTACCCCAAAGCCGAAAAAAATTTCCTCGAAGGCGGCGCGATGGCATTTTGCAAAATCGGTGACGCGCCTTCGATTTTATGCGATGCGGTTAAAATGGCGGACATCACCGGCGAGCTTTTGAAGCGTGACCCGGATTATTTCGCAAAACTGTGACCGGCGAAATTTTAAAAATTTTCGATAAATTATACCCCTTCGACGGGGTATGTTTTTTGCATTACGACAAGCAAAAGCCGTGGCAGCTTTTGTTTGCAACAATTCTTTCCGCGCAATGCACCGACGCGCGAGTAAACGAAGTTACGGCGGAACTTTTCAAGATTTTTCCGACGCTTGAAGCGTTCGCCGAAGCGGATATTTTACAAATCGAAGCCGCCGTTCGTCCGACGGGATTTTTTCGCAACAAAGCGCGGCATTTACAAGGCGCGGCGCAACAGCTTCTGGCAAACTTCGGCGGCAAACTTCCGCGCGAAATCGACGCGCTTACGGCTTTGCCGGGCGTCGGGCGCAAAACGGCAAACGTTGTGCGTTCGCATATTTTTAAAATTCCGTGCATAGTAGTTGATACGCATGTTTCCAGAATTTCGCAACGATTGGGGCTTGCGCGGGAAACCTGTCCCGTCAAAATTGAACATGAGCTGATGCTGATTTTGCCCGAAGAGCATTGGATTCGCTTCAATCAGCAGGCGATTTTACACGGACGCACGGTTTGTTCGGCGCGAAACCCGCGCTGCGGAAACTGCGCCCTCAATTCCCTTTGTTTTTCAATTGATTTCGACAAAAAATCGTGCGATAATGTCGTTACGGGGTGAGCCTATGAAGTACATACCAAATGTTCTGTCAATTGCACGAATAGTTTTGGCGGTGATGTTGCTTTTTCTGTCATTTATTTTGACGGATTTTGTGCTGTCGCCGCTTTTTATTGCGATTTATACAATCGCCGGAATTACCGACATGCTCGACGGACCGCTTGCGCGAAAATTTAACAACGTGACGGCGTTGGGCGCGAACCTCGACGGCGCGGCAGATTATACCTTTGTTGCAATTTCGTTGGTTCTGGTTGTGCCGCAACTCGGGCTTAACGCGCTTTCATTCGCAATTATTTTCGGCTTCGTTCTGCTGAAAGTTGCCGGCATGGTCGTCGGCTACATACGCTACAAACAACTTATGATGATGCACACTTACGCCGCTAAAATGGGCGCAATGCTCGCTTTTTTAGTGCCGCTTATTCTTTTTGTTACCGGCGTTTATGCAAATTCGCTTGTTATTTTCATCGGTACTTACGTTTATCTTTTCCTGATTGAGGAAATTGTCATAAATATGATTTTGCCCGAGCCGAAACGCGATGTTACAGGGCTTTACGAGGCAATTCAAATAAGAAGGCAGATGAACTCGGCTTGTGAATAACCAAAGCAATTTTGTAAAAGAAATTTGCGCGGAACAAGGCATTTCGTTAAATTTTCTTTCGCAGGGATATGTAATGCGTCTTTTCAAAAATGGTAGGGCGCGACACATTTTCGGCTCGTATTGGGACATCAACAGCGCGGCGGCAGACAGAATTGCCTGCGACAAAACCGCGTGTTTTTTGTTGCTCGAACGCGCCGGAATTTCTGCCGTTCCGCACGAACTTTTTTCCGCTCGCGACGGCGACTTCACCCGCGCCGCAAAATTTCTCGACAAGCACAAAAAAGTGATTATCAAGCCCAACACCGGCACCCAAGGCATGGATATTTTTTTGTGCAAAACGCAAAAACGCCTCGAAGTCGCCGCGGCCGCAATTTTTGAAAAATATTCCGACGCGGCGTTGAGCCCTTTTATGGAAATCGAACACGAGTACCGCGTGTTTTTTTTGTCCGGACAAGCTCGGTTTATTTACGGCAAGGCGCGCGGGGATTCGTGGCAACACAATTTATCGCAGGGCGCAAAAGCCTTTATCGCCGGTGCGGCGAAGCCGGAAACAGATTTGTCGGCGATAGAAGCGTTGGCTCTTCGTGCCGCCGATTGCATCGGAATAAATTTCGCCACAATTGACATAGCCGCGCTTAAAAACGGCGGACTTGCCGTTATGGAAATAAATTCGGGGGTGCAGGCGCGTTTGCTTTTGGAGCAACTGCCGCATTTGCGCCCGATTATTAAGGAAATTTACACCGACGCACTGCGGGAGATGTTTATGTAAAGCGAACGACCGGTTGACTGCGGATGCCCGTTGGATAGTTTTCATAAATTACGGGTTGCTTTACGTACCCTTCGATGATATAGTCGAAACCGGAGGTGCGGGATGAAACTTAACAATATGAAAATACGCAGCAAAGTAACCGTAGGCTTTGCTATTGTTTTTCTGCTCGGCGCGGCAATCGTGTTTCTGAGCATGATGAACACAATGAGCGTTCGTAACGATTTTATGTATCTGCAACAATATCCGACGGAGCGTTATGCTTTATTAAGCCGTTTTGACGCAGGCTTTAATCGAAGCAAGGCGCATTACGACAACAAAATCATCCTTTCCGGGTGATGAAGCCGTACTTAACGCATTATGGGCCGATGCTGTTTCTTTAATGGACGAAGCAGACCGATTGCTTGACACATATCGCGAAAATTTACAAGACGACCCTCGCATGACAAATGCACAACGCAATTATCTCATCGGGCGGGCAAATAATGTGCAACAGCAACGCAGGCGGCATTTTACCGAAGTCGCAACAGTAATGCATTCTGCCGTTGCGGAAAATGCCGATGCACAACAAATTGCTGTTATTTTCGGGCATAGCATCTATGTAAACGACCTTGTGCGAGAGCAACTGGATTCTATGATGACAGCAGCACACACCACCGCCCTCACAACTCAAGAAACAATGGTTCGCGAACAAAGGAATGCCCGTATTTTGTTGTGGGTTATGTGTGCTGTCGCGACCGTTCTTTTTGTTGTTGTAACTGCTGTAATTTCCAAGAGCATATCCAAGCCCATCGGAAAGATAGTAACCGCATTGGATGAAGTAGCTTCGGGCAATTTTAACATCAATACAGACCGACGAGATGTTTCGGCAAGCGAAATCGGGATGTTGACACAAGGCATCGCAAATGTTGCCGGTACCCTTAAAGGCATTACGGACGATTTGGCCGGCATCCATTACGAATATAACGAACTCGGCAAGTCAAACTACAGGATAGACACAAGCAAATATCAAAATGCTTTTAAGGAAGTGGCGGAGAGTATAAATCAACTTGTCGAAGCCGAAGTTTCAAATGTACACGGAGTTGTCGGCATACTTAACCAAATAGGTGACGGGGATTTCGATATTGAGGTTGAAGAATTGCCGGGTGATTTTAATATACAGTCGCAAGCTATCCGCAATGTTACATCAAACTTAAAAAACGTCAGCACCGAAGTAAATACGATGATTAAAACAATAGCTGTCAAAGGCGATTTGAACTTCCGAATTGACACGAGTAAGTACGCAGGGGATTGGCAAGGAATCATGAATGGCTTGAACGAGATAAGCAAAGCCGTAGCTGAACCTATTGCGATTGCCGATATTTGCTTAACAGAAATGCAAAAAGG
>Ga0123355_10004179_pt1 | contig 20965 bp, 18 predicted proteins | sample TergutEmb28metaG_3_FD_89872 | JGI IMG/M metagenome (GOLD analysis project Ga0123355, IMG submission 89872) | Embiratermes neotenicus P1 segment gut microbial communities from Petit-Saut dam, French Guiana - Emb289 P1 | ecosystem: Host-associated > Arthropoda: Insects > Digestive system > Gut ...
GAATTAGATAACTATGAGTGGATTATCTTTACCTCTGCAAATGCAGTTGACCACTTTTTCCAATACGTGCATGCGGCGGAACAGGGTGACATATCCGCAAAGACGGCGGTTGTGGGACCTGCGACGGCAGAGGCTTTAAAGCAGCAGGGAATGTATCCAGATTTGCTGGCACAGCAGTATCAGGCAGAAGGGTTAGTGCAGGCATTTCAAGACATGGGGGATGCTGCTGCCAGACTAGAGCGCATATTGATTCCACGTGCACTTGAAGCACGCGAAATTCTGCCAGAGGAACTAGCACGCCTTGGCTATGAGGTCACTATTGCGCCCGTATACCAAACAGTGTGTACACAGGTAGCGACAGAAGATCTGGCACAACTCGACAATGCAAACGGGATTGTATTTACCTCGTCTTCAACAGCGCGGCACTTCATAGGAATCCTTGAAGCTGCAGGTATGGACGCACTCGGCTACTTAAATCAACATCAGCGCAGAGTGTTCAGTATTGGACCCGTTACGACAGATGAACTAGTGCATTCACGGATTAATCCTGCAAATATTGTACAGGCAGATGAGGCAACGGCAACATCTCTGACAGATGCGATTATCACTGCGCTATAACTGCCAGCTAGCCAGCTTCTTTTGCTGCCTTCCGCGAATCAAGCAAGCGTTTTAACGGACCAATAAGTCCTACAAGGCTCTCGCCGTCATTGTGTCTGCGCTCTTCAAGATCATTATCGCTCAGCTCGCCATCACGTGCCATCTTGATGCGGTGATACACTGCAATTCCAATCGCAAGGAATGGAGCACCCAGGGCGCCTCCCAATAGGCCCAGAACAACGGTTCCGAAAAGTGTTGCAATCAATACTGCAAGGGGATGCAGATTCAGATAGTCGCCCATCAACTTGTTGTTAACAAAGGTTTGTAAGACGTTGTTTGCAATCAACATAACAACGATCGCTATCAATGCGAAATAAATTCCACCGTGTGCAAGAGCAATCAATACCGTAAAGACACTTGCAATAATCGCGCCCAAAAAGGGGATATAGGCGGTAAGTACTGTAACGATGATGATGGGTATAATCAGTGGTACGCCCATAATCCACAAGGGAATACCTATGGCAATAGCTACGATGACTGCCGTAAGAGTTGTTGCTCTGAAATAGCCACTAAGCGAGTATGTTACATCATTAATGACGATTCTGCCCAGGCGAGGATCTTTGAATATGCGGGTGCTAATCCAGTCACGAATGCGCTCAAAATCTGAAAGGAAATAATACAAAAAGACAAGAAAGATAAAGGCAGAGAAAATGCCGCCTGCAAGACCTGTGAGAAAATTGCCAATGGCACTTGCACCTTGCAGAATGCCAGACCCAATGTTGCTCAGACCCGTAGGAGTAGTTGTACCGTCAATTACATTGTAGTCAGTGTAGGCTGCACCATTAGTGGTTCTTGTATTATCGTTGGTGCCATTTGTTCCATTGTATCCATTTCCATTGCCTGTTCCTGTGAATATGGCACCAATGCCATCATTGATTTGCTGCATGTAGCCATCAACGGTCTCGGTGGGAACACCTGCGCTGATCAGTAGGTCTTGTGCATACTCTGAAAGATCGTTTGCACCGTCTGCAATTTGACGACCAATAACAGGAGCCTGACTAACAACTCCCGTAAAGGTAACATGAATTGTGCCGTAGGCGAGTCCCAAAATTAGAGCAATGACCAATACAGAAGAGATTACACGCGGCAGCTTTATTTTGTCACCCAGCTTTACCAGTGGATAGGCAATCACTGCAACAACGGCTGCGAGCAGCAGGGGAACAGACACCGCAGAAGTCAAATTAAACAGGTACAAAAAGCCTGCAATGCCAACGCCCAAAAACAGAATCATTAACGAAGTCAGACCACCACTTACAAGCCAGCGCGGAACACCAAATTGCTCAATGAAATCTTGTGCGCTTTCACGCGGACTTTTACGTTGATTTGGAGGTACTTCAGTCATGTTGTATCCCTAACATACGTTTCATCTGGTGGATGCTTCTTTGACAATGTTCAGTGCTGTTTTAAGCAGTCCAGTCCACGGCGAACCTTCAGATGAGTGCTTGCGAGACTTAGACTGCTTGTTCAATGCGCTCTAAGATAAGATTAGCGCAATCAATCTGGTTAGGTATGTTGCCGTTACTATCCTGTACCCTCCAGATGTCAGGAGTTACTTCATCGACCAGCACAATGTTGCGATCTTGGTCAAATCCCAGTTCAATTTTCAGGTCAATCAATATTAGGTTCATGGCAGCAAGTTCACTGCGTAGGACAGCAGCAATGCGGCTTAGAGTGTCCAATGCTTGGTCATACTCGCCTGGTTGCAAATAGCCCTTCATAATGCAGAGACGCTCATCAATAAGGGGATCACCCTGCTCGTCACTCTTCAAGGTCACTTCAGTATAGGGTGGATCAAAAGGAATTCCAGGCTCAAGATCAAAGCGACGACAGATGCTGCCTGCCGTGTAGTAGCGCAGGATAAATTCAAGTGGCACGACATCTACCTGACGAACCTTCATGAGTCCACGGTCCAGATCTGCGCCAAGAAAGTGAGTTAAGGTGCCATGCTGTTCCAGCAATTCAAAGAAATAAGCACTGATGACAAGCCCTATCTTACCTTTGCCATCGACACTGCCACCAACAGTATTTGAACCCGGGTCGAACACTCCATCGTTGCCCGTTGCACTGTCCTTGTATAGCAGGTAGGTGTCACCAGTTTGCGTATCGGCAAGAACCTCTTTTGTTTTACCGCTGTAAAGCGATTTAAAATTGTCGGGGATGCTGCTCATGTATTCTCTTCCTAAATGCAAAATCTATCACTAAGGACTGTCAAAGCTTCGTGAAATTATGTACTCGCCTTGTCCGTCATAGTAAAACACGGTAACGGTCAGTGAATCAAGTCCAATCAATTCTGCCAAATCACCCGCAAGATTTTGGTACATCTCCACATTTGCAGGATCCTCTACAAAGGGCGCAATATAGTCTTTAAGGGTGCTTAAGTCCCCAGACTCATCTTCAAATACCTCATGTACGCTGGGGCCTGGACCCATGGTATAAAAGTAGATAAATTCATCACCGCTACCTGCAAAGAAATTTACCGTTCCGCCTGGACCCATAGCTTCCAAGTGATCTTGTGAAGCCATTTCAAGCATTTCTTGATTCTCGTCGATGAATTCTCGAATGACAGGATTAGGTTGCGCTGTATCTGCATCAGCATCGTCGACATCATTGTCGCCGCCACATCCTACGGCGAAAATTAGAGCAAAGAGTGCACATAGGGCAAAGATTAGTATTCTTTTCGACATGGGAACCTTTCCATTCATAAATCCAATGTATTTGGTATCTAGTTTAGCGCAGCAAGGAGCAAACTGAAATAAGATACATGCTTTTGTCGATTATGGTTTGCACTAATCAACAATAACGACTTTGCGGTCCTCAACTTCGACAATGTGTGACTTGACCCCATAGATGTCAAAAATTGCCTGCTCAGTAATAGTTGATTGGTCGCCATAGCTATATACCTTGCCTGCCTGCAGCAACAGGAACTTGTCGCAGTAACGCAAGGCAAGGCCAAGGTCGTGCAATACAGTCAGTACGGTAATGTGATGATGTGTAGCAATATCTCGGACAAAGGACAACACGGCATGTTGATTTTTTAGGTCAAGACTACTGGTGGGCTCGTCTAGTAACAACACTTTCGGTTCCTGCACCAGAGCGCGTGCAAGCATTACCTTTTGCAGTTCACCACCAGACAATTCGTCAATGTTGCGCAGCTTGAAGTCCTCGAGCCCCATGTGTTCAATGACAGCATTGCACTTGTCAATATCTTCTGGGCTAAGCGACCACTTAATATAAGGCTTTCTTCCCAGCAAGATTGCATCAAAGACAGTAATCTGACTTGCTTCATTGCTTTGTGCAACATATGACATGGTACGGGCACGCTCATTACGCGACATTTCAAAAAAGTTTTGTCCACGTACAAAAACCTCGCCAGATTTAGGTGTTCGAATCTTGTTCACACAGGTAATCAGCGTGCTTTTGCCTGCGCCATTGTTGCCCAAAATAGCGACACACTCACCAGCTCTAGCTTCAAAGCTGACATCATTCAAAACAGCCTTATCATGATAGGCATGAGAAATGCCCCGAACTGAAATCATGGGTGAACTTTCAGCCTGATGATTTGGCGTATCTACCAGTGGACTTTTTTCTTGCTTCATGTTGTGCGCTTACCCTGCTTAACAATTAAGTATAAAAAGAGGGGCGCACCCATAAAGGATGTCAATGCGCCAATTGGCAGTATCGCAGGCATTGCTATCGTTCGTGATGCAACGTCAGCAACCAAGATAATGACTGCTCCCATCAAAGCCGAACAGGGGATAAGAAAGCGATAATCGTTTCCAATGAATCTGCGCATAATATGGGGAGCAATAAGCCCAATAAAGTTAATTGTTCCCACAAAAGCAATGGCAACTGCCGATATTAGGGTACTTGCGGTCATGCCGACCAGTACGGTGCTGTTGACATTGACACCCAAGCTTTTTGCTGTACTGGTGCCTGCTTCAATTGCATTGTAGTTCCAACGATTATAGATAAAGTATAAAAAGGCAATAACATTAAAGGCAAAGATGATGGCAATTTCGTTCCAGCCGGCTCGTCCCAGATTGCCAAAAGTCCAGTGAACAATCGAGGCGATTCTAACGTCATCGGCAAAATATTGAATAAGTGCAGTTCCTGCAGTAAACATTGCACTCAGTGCAACACCTGCAAGAATTAAGGATGTTGGACTGACTCCGCTAACGCGAGCAAGTAAAAGGATTACTGCTGTTGTTGCAATGCCTCCGAGAAAAGCAAAGATGACCACAAGGGAAGGGCTTGTGATGGCATGGGTTACTGCCGAAGAAGCGCCTAACTGAACGCCAGCCTGAAAGAACACAATGGCAATTGCCGCACCAAAAGATGCACCCTGTGCGATACCCAGAGTAGAGGCTGAAGCGAGGGGATTGCGCAATACATTTTGCATAATGCAGCCTGCCATAGCAAGGGCGACGCCCACAGCAATGCCTGTTGCAATCTGAGGAATGCGCACATTCCAGAGGATAGTTCTACTGACTTCCTGGCCGCCGCCAAAGAATGCTCGCACTACTTCTGCAATAGAAATGCCTGATGAACCTACTGATGCAGAAATAAGTACCGTGCAGACAAGAACGATTGTCAGGACTAGCAGAGTGAGCCACTTTTTGCCTATGTGTTTGCGATAGTCATTGTAATGGTCATGTTCGTGCGTGTGATCGTGATTCAGACCATGCTTGCTATCGCGACCATCATCGTGACTGTGGCCATGATGATGACTACTCTGCTGCCTTTCAAAAGACTGTTTTTCTACTGTGCGTTTTCCCGCTAGATGCATAATGAGATGCTTCTATTCTCCAATAATAAGACTGTCGTAAAAGAGTCCACCATCGTACATTATTTCAAAAGTGTTTTCTCCCAAGAAGGTCATTAGAATTTCTCCTGCTTTATCCTCTATGTCAACGTCAGAGAATTCTTCAGGAAATAAAACAGTGCCTGCATAGTAGGCATTGATAAGCGCGTAAGTAATATTGGTGCCCGCAAAGTTAAAGGCTGGCATAGTGTAGACACGACCGTCTTGAACTGCTCTCAAAGAATTAAAGTAGTCTGGATTGGCGCGATATTCATCATTTACCAGATCCATGTTGCCAGGGTCAAGAAAGATTACATCTGGATCCCAGACAAGTATTGCCTCAAAATCAGCTTCGTAAAAACCATCAATGCCTGCATCATTGGCAACATTGAGTGCGTTTATGGCGACAAGAGGTCCAAAATCCGAATAGGTGCCTCCAAAACCGCGTCTACCGTTCCATGTGACAGCACCAGCGTAGACACGTAATTTCTCGGCGTCATCAATGTCGGTGGTGCGCTCATCAAGATCAGCAAGAGCGGTGTCAATGAAGTCAAGAATCATATCTGCGCGTTGTTCAGCCCCTACAACTTCAGCGAAAACCTCTAAAGCTGTGCGGAAACTTTCATGAGCAAGACCAGTTTGATGGCGTATTGAAACTACGGGAATATTGGTTTGCGCTTGCAGCTCATCAGCAGCTTCAAGATCAAATCCTGCGATGATAACATCAGGTGCAACGACAATAATTTCTTCGGGAAAACCATTGTTGTCGCCACTGCCGCCACCTGCTCCTACAATAGGCAGTTCACGAAAAGTGTCAATGTGTACAGGATTGTAATCGCGTATTACGACGACATCCTCGGTATCGTATTCTTCTGCTCCTACCAGCATGTCTACAACGTCCAGATAGGTGGCAAGGCGCGGTGCACCTGATCCCAGGGTGATAATGCTGGATACTTCAGCAGGAATATCAACCTTACGCCCCAGGGAATCAACGATGACCCGTGTTGTTGCTTGTTGCTCAGGAATATCATCAGCAATTATGTCATCGCCACAAGCTGCAAGTGAAAGTAATGTGCATAGTAGGACTAGAGCCAGAGCGACTTTGATGCATTTTCTCATGCAGCATTACTCCTTCATACTGTAATAATTATCTTGCTAATAATATGAAGTGTATATTGAACAAAGTGTGCCCACAAGCCCCCCCTAGGGATAAAATTGAATGAAGTTTTATAGGGTGCTAGAAGGAGTCAAAACTTTCAGCTTTGCTGCATGCGCACAGATTTCAAAACTGCAGTCGTAGAACAATTCGCCATCTGCCTGTGCGGGAAGTTTTGTGCCATTTGTAGACTGCACCGTTGCGCTGGTGATTTCTTTGCGGTTGTAGACCTTCAAGTTAATGTGCTTGCCAGATGTTATAAGGGGCAGGCGAGTAAGCGTCTCAAGGACATTCATTGAATCTATCCATGCAAGTGCAAGCTGTCCATTACTGGGGTGTGCGCCTGGATTAATAGGGATTCCTCCGCCATAGGTCTGTCCATTTGTTATTGCACAAAGCAATACCTGAACATTGACGGGTTCTGTGCTGCCATTGTCATCTGTGTAGTTGATAGCAAGTTCCACAGCTTGTAACCTTGAAGTGATTATCTTAAGTAGGGAAGTGTAATAAAGGCGAGAACCTGTCCAGCCTTTCGTAGCTTTATACTTCAGAGTTTGTTCAACTACCATAGCATCGAGACCAATTGAGAAGCTGCTTGCAAAATAGCGGTCGTTGACTTTGCCAATGTCGAATGTTTTGCTGTGCGTATCAAGTACGACATCAATTGCAGCTTTTGGGTTACTGGAAATCCCAAAACCTCGTGCAGCATCGTTGCCACTTCCAGCACTTATAATGCCGAGGGCAGGGCGTTGCCCTGCATCTAAGGACATAATGCCATTAATTGCTTCGCTCACCGTTCCATCACCACCTACGGCGATGATAGCGCATGTGTCAGCGGTAGCTTCTTTACGGGCAATTGCTTCGGGATGTCCCGCAGATTCTGACAGTACGAGCCTGTAGGGCAGCTGTGCTTGTGCAAAACACTGCTCAACTAGTGGGATTAGTTCTGCCGCCCTGCCGCTATTTGCGGCAGGGTTTACTATGATTAAGTGCAATTCTAGACAGCACCCTGGGCAAGCATTGCATGTGCAACTTTCGTAAAGCCTGCAATATTTGCACCTAGGACTAAATCGTCAGGTGCACCATATTCTGCAGCTGCTGAACTGGCATTTTCATAAATGCCCTTCATGATACCCTTGAGCTTTTCGTCGACAGTTTCAAAATCCCAGCTATAACGTAGTGAGTTTTGACTCATTTCGAGTCCAGAGGTTGCAACTCCACCTGCATTTGCTGCCTTGCCCGGAGCAAATAATATACCGCTGCCTTGAAAGACCTCTACTGCTTCTGGAGTACAGGGCATATTTGCTCCTTCTGCAACGCAGATACAACCATTTGCAACTAGAGTACGTGCAGCAGTTTCGTCAAGTTCATTCTGAGTGGCACAGGGTAGGGCAATGTCGCAGGGCACATTCCAAATATTGTGTGATCCTTCGTTGCAGGTTGCAGATGTGCGCTCTGTAGCATATTCGCTAATACGTGCACGACGAACTTCCTTGATGTCTTTTATAAGGTCCAGATCGATACCGTCTGCATCATGAACGTAGCCGCCAGAATCTGACATGGCAACAACTGTTGCACCTAGCTGCATTGCTTTTTGTGCTGCATATATTGCAACGTTCCCTGATCCAGAAATCACAACACGTTTGCCATCAAAAGATTGCCCCTTTGCCGCAAGCATGTTTTCGACAAAATAGCAGGTACCATAACCTGTTGCCTGCATACGCACCAGACTACCACCATAGCCGATTCCCTTACCGGTGATTACGCCACCGTCAAGTTCACCTGCAAGACGTTTATATTGTCCAAACATCCAGCCAACTTCGCGTGCACTCACACCAATGTCGCCAGCAGGGACGTCAGTATTTGCGCCAATATAGCGTGATAGCTCGGTCATGAAGCTCTGGCAAAAACGCATAATTTCTGCATCAGACTTGCCTTTGGGGTCAAAGTCAGAACCACCTTTGCCGCCACCCATCGGCAGTCCCGTCAGTGCATTCTTAAAAGTTTGTTCAAATCCGAGAAACTTGATAATACTTTCGTTTACCGAGGGATGAAAACGTACGCCGCCCTTGTAGGGTCCGATGGCACCGTTAAACTGGACACGAAAGCCGCGATTGACAAAGACGCGACCGTCATCAGTTAGCCAGGGTACGCGAAACTTGATAAAACGCTCAGGCTCAACAATACTCTCGATTACACCCATGCGCACAAATTCAGGGTTCTGATCAATAACAACCTGAAGTGATTCAAAAACTTCCAGTACGGCTTGATGAAATTCAGATTCACCTGCATTACGCGCAACAACACGCTCCATCAGTTCCTTCAAGTACGGGTTCTGTAATTTATCCGTACCAAGCTTATCCTGTGTCATGTGAACTCCCCTCAATACTGTGTTTGCCAACAGTGCCAATATGGCGCCCCCAGCAGGATTCGAACCTGCGGCCTTCTGCTCCGGAGGCAGACGCTCTATCCCCTGAGCCATGGGGGCACTGATACGCCCAAAGCGTTCCTCTACTCTATCATAGTGCACTGCGGCAAGACCTCCTATTAGTAGGCACGCAAGAAATCACATGCGTGCAATGTGAGCATACGTGCACTGCGCTGAATTTTGTCGAAGATATCTTATATTTTTCTCTGTACCTAAATGTCCTTTCTGTCGTATACTAGTGCTATGGCACGAGTTGTTATGAAATTTGGGGGAACATCTGTTGCAGACACTGAACGTCTGAACCGTGTTGCTGCGCGCCTAATTGAGCGTGCAAAATCAGGTGATGACGTGGTTGCTGTTGTATCTGCCATGGGTAAAGTTACTGATGATTTAATCACTCAGGCTGAACAAATCACACCCAGTCCTTCAAAGCGCGAACTCGATATGTTGCTGTCCACAGGCGAGCAGGTTACTATCGCATTGCTTGCTATGGCAATCCAGCAACAGGGCTATGAAGCTATATCATTTACGGGGTCTCAGGTAGGTATTGTTACTGATGCCGTTTATTCAAAGGCTCGGATTGTACGCATTGATGCTGCCTGCGTATTGACCGCACTTGCCCAGAAGAAAATTGTCATTGTTGCGGGCTTTCAGGGACGCACTCTTGATGGTCAAATCACGACACTGGGGCGTGGAGGCAGCGACACAACAGCAGTTGCATTAGCTGCAGGCATCAAGGCTGATGCTTGTGAGATATACAGCGATGTTGATGGCATATATTCTGCTGATCCACGCATTGTGTCAAAAGCTCGCAAGATTGATTATGTCAGCTACGAGGAAATGCTTGAGATGGCATCGTCAGGCGCAGGCGTGCTTGCTATGCGCAGTGTCGAGTTTGCACGCAATTTTGACGTTGTGATGCATTGTCGCAGCTCTTTTGCTCCCTCTGATCAGATGGGCACTATCGTTACTGGAGAGGATTCCAATATGGAAGACGCGGTCGTTTCTGCTGTTACACACGATACAGGTGAGGCAAAAATCACGATTCGTGGCGTGCCTGACAGACCAGGCGTTGCTGCCACCGTATTCGACATATTGGGACAAAACAACGTTAACGTTGACATGATTATCCAAAACGTATCTGATGCAGGACTTACTGATATCAGCTTTACTGTGCCAGAGGCAGACATTAACAGCGTAAGCTCTGCGCTTGAAATTGCCATGAAAGAAATTGGTGCACGTACTTGGAATATTGACAAAGATATTGCAAAGGTATCCATCGTAGGTGCGGGGATGAAGACTCATCCAGGCATTACTGCTCGTATGTTCAAGACGCTTGCAGATAAAGGCATTAACATCGACATAATTTCAACATCACCCATTAGAGTCAGCTGCATAATTGCAGCAGACCAAACAGAAGAAGCAGTACGTGCCTTGCATACTGCTTTTGAACTTGATTTGGACGACTAGTCAGCGGGGGAGTGCGTCCAGCCCGTGCTGTCGTGAAGTTAGCACCATCACTACGTTTGCAGTTAGGAGCATGCCCATGTATACCGCAAAACCCATGCCTAAAAACCCTGTTGTTGCCATTGCCGGAATAACTGGTGCTGTTGGCAAGGAAATACTATTAGTTCTAGAGCAGCTGGAATTTCCCGCAGCTGAAGTTCGTGCACTTGCGAGTGCGCGTAGTGCAGGAAAGCGCATTCCATATACAGGACCTGGTGCACCTGCAGACGGTGAACTAGTTGTTCAAGAAATGACTGATGACAGCTTTGCAGATGTTGACATTGTGCTGTTTTCTGCAGGTGGCGACGTCAGTGAGCGCTTTGCACCTGCCGTTGTGGCAAGTGGTGCAGTAATGATTGACAATACCAGTGCTTTTCGCATGCGCGATAATGTTCCTTTAGTGGTACCAGAAGTTAACGCTGCCGATATCAAAAATCATCAAGGCATCATTGCAAACCCTAACTGTACGACTATCCAGATGGTTGTTGCACTTAATCCTATTCATCAACTGGCACCCATCAAGCGTGTTGTGGTTTCAACCTATCAATCTGCAAGTGGTGCAGGCGCAGAAGGTATGCAGGAACTATATGATCAGACCCATGCTTATCTACATGACGAAGAACTGACTATCGAGGCGTTTGCACATCAAATCGCTTTTAACTGCATTCCACAAATTGATGTCTTTATGGACGACCTCAGCACGAAAGAAGAATGGAAGATGGTTGTCGAGACAAAGAAGATTATGCATGCGCCAAACCTAGAAGTCGCTCCTACCTGTGTGCGTATTCCTATCTTAAGATCACACTCTGAATCTATTAATATTGAATTTGATACTGACGCACTTGATGCTGCAGGACGTGACTATCCAACACTTGATCAGGTTAGAGAAGCCCTCGAGAATGCACCTGGTGTTGTAGTTATTGATGATCCTGAAAATAAGGCATATCCAATGCCTTATCCTACCAACGGAACAAATGAAACCTATGTAGGTCGCCTGCGTGTTGACAATAGTGTCAAATCGGGTGTTGCTCTATGGTGTGTAGCTGATCAGTTGCGTAAAGGTGCGGCACTAAATGCGGTACAGATTGCGCAGGCTCTATTGCCATGACAGATGGTGAAAGTTCTCAATGCGATAAGGAAGGCGAGCATACCGACAGCACAGCTAGTACACGTACACAGTTCGTAGTTAAAACAGGACTTATTGCAGCCGTTCATGCAACGGTGACTTTATTGGTGTTGTACTTCATGCAATTTTTTGCATGGGGACCTGTGCAATTTCGCTTAAGCGAAGCACTTACGGTCTTGCCCCTATTCTTCTCGGCAGCTGTTCCTGGTCTTGCGCTGGGAACGTTACTGGCGAACCTTATCAACGCTGCCATGACAGGATCTGGCGCGCTGGGCATGCTTGATGTGGTTTTTGGTACACTTGCAACCCTGCTAGGCGCGTTGTGGACATATAGGCTACGCAGGCGAAGCATAGCACTTGCCCTTGCGGGTCCTGTTTTGTTCAATGCACTCATTGTGCCAGCATACTTGCCGACAATAATGGCTGCAATGGGCTACTTAGAGGTTTTCTATGACCAGTCATTCCTTGGCGTTACGGCAAGTAGCAGTTTTATTTACATGTACTTGTTTGGTGTGCTTACTGTTGGCTTTGGACAATTAGTTATTGTCTATGGTCTGGGATTGCCTTTAGCGAAAGCAATGCCACGCATATTGCCTGGGCTCAAACAGCAGACAGCAGGGAACATAACCGGACAGTCAAAGATGGAGGACTAAGTGGCGCTGCAACCCGCGATTATCATACCAACCTTTTGGACAAAGTCAGAAACTTCTGCGCGATTAGATGCGGATTCTGATAAAAGGTCTGGCGCAGGAAATGGTCGGCGAAAATCTGGTGCTGCAAATGCACAGAGCGATTTTGACCAAGCAAGTTCAGGTGCACCATTTTCACATCCTACTGCTATTGACGACCCACAGCCACCTCTTATGCGCTGCTTGACATCGCTGTCGCAATTGCGTGGAGTTAATAAAATCATCTTAGTAGTAGCCACAACTGATGCCTTGATTGATGTGCGCGCAGATGAACGCGTTCGTGAAATTGCTGATCAGTTCCCCCGTTTAGATATTATAGTTCTGGGGACATCAGAGACCAGCTCCTTATTCCGTCGCCTAGAGCAACTTGAATTGGCTAATCTTGTCGAAGCACTTTCAATCAAGAGCTATGGAGCTGTGCGTAATCTCGGCTGCTTGGCAGCAGCAATTCTGGGTCATGATTCGCTCATCTTTATGGATGACGATGAATTTGTCGATCAGCCAGACTTTATGGAACAGGCTGTGTTTGGATTGGGACGACCGATTCATTCAGGTGGATATCTGCTTGCAAAAAGCGGTATGGTTACTGACATAACAGGTGATTATTACCAGATGGGTACAGGCCAGCTAAAGGCAGGCGATGCTGCTGATATTGCAAGTCTGAACAAGCTGGCACCACACGTAAAGCGACATTGGGCAGATATCTTTTGGAAAGATGTACCACTACTTAATCAATCCATTGCACGTTCGCTAAAGCCACCACGTCTGCATCCCAGCACAATTGCTTTCGGAGGCTGCTTTGCTATCCATCGCGAAATGTTTACAAAGGTTGCGTTTGATCCTTGGATTATGCGCGGCGAAGATGTTGACTACGTGATAAATGCGCGTATGCATGGCGGTAATGTCTACATTGACTCTCAATGGATGATACGCCATGATTCACCAGAAACAGGTCGCGGACCAGCTGCACGTTTTCGTCAAAATATCTACCGCATGGTCTACGAACACAGAAAACTTGAATTTGCAAAATCACAAGTTGACCTTGTGCAAATCACGGCAAGATCATTAATGCCATATCCAGGAGGCAGTATCGCAGCGTCTACTCCATTCCGTGCTTTTGCGACAGGATTACTGCGTAGCATATCTGGACCCACACGGGGGGAATATTGGCGTGCTGCTTGGGATGCTTTAGGACGTGCGAATACGTACGCTCGTACAAATTGCGCTAATTACTTTGCGCTGCAGCGTGTCTGGCCACAAACAGTTGAGAAATTGTCTGACGACGTGGCATTGCAGTCTTTGATGCGTGGTGAACGCAGCGTTGACTACAGTGCTTTGACCAGCACCTTCACAAAAGTTTAGCAAGGATTAAATATACGGAAATGAGAAAAATCATGAATGCACACACAGACCTTCGCGCACTTGTAATTGATGATGAATTGCCTGCAAGAAGCGAACTTGCTTTTTTGCTTGACGACATAAAAGGAATCACTGTCGTAGGTGAAGCAGGAAATGTGCGCGATGCTGTTGCGCTCATTAAGAAATCGTCTGCAGATGTTGTATTCCTTGATATCAATATGCCCGGTATTACGGGAATCCAGCTTGCAGAGGGTCTCAAGTCCTCACATCCTAATCCGCCAGCACTGATTTTTGTTACTGCTCACAGTCAGTATGCAGTAAAGGCATTCGAAGTCGACGCTACTGACTATCTGGTAAAGCCTGTTGACATGGATCGCTTATGTGCAGCAGTTGAAAAGGTGCGTCAAAAAATCAACCAACAAAAGAGCGAAGATGCTGCAAGAGAAGAAAGTGCTTGTGATACGGGTCAAATACAGGCAGAAGATGGAAACGATAATGCACGCATTATGGTGACAAAGGGTGGTAAAAAGCTCTTTATTCCCATTCGTGACATTTGCTATATTATGGCACGCGATGACTACAGCTATATTGTCACTGCAACTGATCGCTATCTATCTACAAAGACGCTTGTTAAAATCGAAGCGCAATTCGAAGGGTCAAGCCTTTTTAGGATTCATCGTAGATATCTAATTAATCTTGCAAATATTCGTAGTGTGAATTCGCCAGGTGGCGGAGCGCTGACCATCACCGTAGATGGCAGCGATGAAGATCTTCCTGTGTCGCGTAGGCGTGCACCTGCTTTGAAGCAAGCTTTAGAATTATAAGCACACCAGAAATCCAAGCTCGGCGTCGGATTGAAGATTTCATTTGTACGCGTAGTTACTACGATTAACAAATAAAATTTTGCAAGCCTTCTTGATTCTGGATCTCTGGAGTGCTTATCAGAGCTACAGGAGGCACGCCAGAAATCCAGATTCACGTTGGTTTATAGATTTTGGGTAAAGTGCGAGATTACTGGTTCAGGAATATACTTTGCGAACTTTTTGCCCATTTTTGAAGTCATGAACGGATAAAAGCGCAACCTGCGTGCAATATCGCGCTTGAGGTGTGCGCTTTGATCTTCATAGCTACGTAACATGTCTGCGGCGTTGTCATATTTTGCAATGACCTTGCCAGCAAGTCTACCCGTATCCAGTGCCCAACTGATGCCTTCACCTGATGTGGGGGATATAAAGCCACCTGCTTCTCCTGCAAGCAGTACTGCACCATTGCCTGACACCATGCCGCAGGATACATCTTCTGCGCTGTTATGCTTTGGTGCAATCCAACCTTCACGTTTTAGACTTGCGCCAATTGGCAGTCTCTCGCGCAGCTTGTCTAAAGCCTTGTCCTGCAATTCATGTGCGCGTTTGGTATTGGGGAAGTATATTAGTCCGACCAGAACACGATCATCTTTTGGGATGATGTAGCCCGCAGCAAATTCGGGGATACCTGCAAAGTGGAAACAGTCAAAGACAGGTTCAATATCGCCCTCACGCTTGCAGTAATCTTGAACAGTAATGTAGCGATTATAAGCAGGCAGGTCGATTGCTTTGCGCACAGTGCTTCGTGGCCCGTCAGCTCCAACAATATGGTCACAGACAACATGCTTGAGTGCACCACCGTGTTTGCGCAGGGTGGCCTTTAGACGACCATCTGGCAAGACCTCGTGTGTCACAAAAGAGGTTGCATCCATAACTTCGACATTGTCTGGAAGCAGAGTCATCATCCATTCGTCAAAGGGAATGCGATCGACATTAAGAAAGTGCAGGTCGACATTTTTTACGATCTGTCTATCCCAGTCATTAAAGCGAAATTGAACCTGAGGTGGATCCAGCAACAAGCTCTTAGGTACGGGAGCGATTTCATTTAAGATGTTGGTGGACAGAGGATGAATCATTCCTCCACAACTCTTATCGCGTGGAAGCGTAAAGGTGTCAACCATTAGCACTGAACCTGCAGGAGCTGCATGATATGCTGCCATAACGCCGGCAGGACCTGTTCCCACGACCAAGGTTGTAATGTCTCTAAGATACGCTGTCACTGTATTGCTCCTAAAAAGATATTAAAGTGGAATGACAAGTAATTGTAGCAGTGCAAATACGATTACTCCAGCCAGGGTGGCTCCGACAAAACTTTTTGTGTAATAGTAAGTCAGCATGGCAGCAATCATGCCAAAAATTTCGTGATGCACGAACAGGGGAAATAGTTCGGGTGTTGTACTTCCGCATTCTCGAGGAGCTGTTCTAAACCAAATTAGCTCTGCAAAGAAACGCTCAAGTGCAGGAATAAGAATTGCACTCGCAACTAATGCGCCCATTACTGCCATAGGCATGTAAGATAGCCAGCGCATAATAGGTCTGGGAATAGAAACTCGCGATAGCAAGGCAAGGGGAATAAAGCGCAATGCAAAGTTCAGCACAAACATGCCTGCGATTAAGGCATAGATAGCATGTTCAAAAGAGAGATTCATGAGTGGACACCCTCTGCTGCTTCTGCTGCCTTGATGTCTTTGTCTGTATTGACCTGTACACCATCACTGTTGTCGCCTTTGTCGGGAAATATCAATACGGCAAGGGTTGCAGCAATTAGGGCAGTAATTATGGTGAACCAATATGTTTCGAGCTGCAGTCCCAGTAAGGTCAGACCGTAAAGTCCCAAGGTAATGGCAGCAGCACCTAATCCGCAGTAGACTTGCTTGCGGTTGTTTGCAAGTGCGACAAAAAGAGCGGCATACATGGCAGGTATGGCGAAATAAATACCCCAGGCAGATAAGTCACCCAAAAACTGTGCACCTATCGTTCCTATTCCCGTGCCCAGTACCCAGCCCAACCAACCAATTGCTCCTACGCCAAACATGCTGTGAGGACTTGCGCGCAATTCGCGGATTTCAGTGCTGTTGATGGCAAAGGATTCGTCAGTGGTGGTAAAGCCAATGCCTGCGAGGATGCGCATCTTTAGTCCCTGCAGATGAGGGGAAAGGCTTGCGCTAAACAGAATGTAGCGCAGATTGACAATCGTTGATGCTAGTATGCTTGCCATGACAGATTCGCTGAGCGCAAGGGTCGAGAGTGCAACGAACTGTCCGACTCCTGACAGGGCAAGTGCCGATGCCAGTATGGCTTGGATGGGAGTAAATCCAAAATTGACCGTTAGAATTCCGTACGCAATTCCTACAGGCAAGTATCCCAGAAAAATAGGAAATCCACTGCGTAGTCCTGCACGAAATTGCTTGAGTTCAATGTTGCGAGAAAAAACCATGAGGTTGATGGTAGCATAGCTGCAAGTCGTCTATAGAAGTGTCAGGTACAGACGTCCCTTCTTGCGTCATTATTTGGACTATAATAGGCACATGAGTGATACAAAAAACATTACGATAGATGTGCTGATAGAAGATATTTTGGCGACAAATGCCAATGCAGATGTTGATGTGATTCGTAAGGCCTACGACTTTGCAGAAAAGGCGCATGCAGGACAGGTGCGTAAGTCTGGTGATCCCTTTGTTATGCATCCGCTTGAGACGGCTCATATTTTGAGTGGCATGAAGATGGATAGTGCGACTATTCAGGCAGCCTTACTGCATGATGTTGTTGAAGATGTCGAGAATATCAGTCTGTCTGACCTTTCAGAGATTTTTGGCGAAGAAGTTGCAGGACTAGTCGATGGAGTGACAAAGCTCGGTCACGTTAGCTACAGTACGCGCACAGAGCAACAATCGGATTCGATGCGCAAGATGGTCATTGCGATGGCTAAAGATTTGCGCGTAATTCTAATCAAGCTAGCTGATCGTCTGCACAATATGCGAACTCTGGATGCCCTGCCTGCGGAAAAACGCATTTTGAAGTCGCAGGAGACTCTTGATATTTTTGCTCCTCTCGCTAATCGTTTTGGCATTTCTGCCATTAAGTGGGAACTGGAAGATTTAGCCTTTTCCCATCTTGATCCAGAACGTTATCACCAGATTGAGCTAATGGTAAAAGAAAGTCGCGAGGCGCGTGAAGCCTATGGCGATGAAATTATGGGACAGATTGAAGAAGTCCTCGATACGGTACACATCAAAGCACGTATTCAGGGCAGACCAAAGCATCTGTATAGCATTTATCAAAAAATGACTGCACGCGGCAAAGATTTTAGCGAGATATATGACTTGCTAGCTCTGCGCATTATTGTGGATTCGGTAAAAGATGTGTACGGTGTGTTGGGCATGGTGCACAATCTATACAAGCCTATGCCAGGACGCTTCAAAGACTACATTGCAATGCCCAAGTTTAATATGTACCAGTCATTGCATACTACTGTCATTGGACCAACGGGGCGTCCGCTTGAAATTCAGATTCGTACGGCAGAAATGCACCGTCGCGCAGAATACGGTATCGCTGCACACTGGCGCTATAAAGAAGGCAAGTCTGCAAGTGATGATGAAAAGCTGGATGATCGCTTGTCATGGCTACGTCAAATTCTTGATTGGCAAAACGAGACCAGTGACCCTATTGAATTTATGGATGCTTTGCGCATTGACCTGTTTGATGAAGAAGTCTTTGTGTTTACACCAGAGGGAGACGTCAAGTCTCTGAAGAAGGGCGCGACACCACTTGATTTTGCTTACAGTATTCATACTGAGGTCGGTCATCAAACCGTAGGTGCAAAGGTTAATGGCACTATTGTACCGCTTGCTTACCATTTGGAAATGGGCGATCAGATTGAGATTTTGACCAATAAGAACTCAAGTCCCAGCCGCGACTGGTTAGACATTGTTGCGACTTCAAGTGCACGCAGCAAGATTCGCAGTTATCTGTCAAAGGCGACCAGAGTTGATGATGTTGGTCGCGGACGCGATATGCTGATGAAGATTATGCGCAAACATGGGGTAAGTATTGCAACGCGCAAAGTCGAGAAAGAACTTGACCAGGTTGCGCGTGCAATGCACTACAAAACATGTGAAGACCTGTATGCGCAGATTGGTTCGTCAAAGTTGTCGGCACGCCTAGTGGGTACGCGCCTGCTTAAGCAGCTAAGTGAAAGCGGTATGTTGCGTGCTGATAGCAAGGGTGCAAAGGCGCTTGCTGCTGAAACAGCTTTTGACAAACCGGGTGGTGCGACTCATCCAGGACGTGCTGAACAGGCAGTACAATTTGACCTAGATACGCCAATGCTTGCTCCGCGCAGTGCGCGCAAGCCCAAGCCAACAGGTGGGGGAGTACGTGTGGCAGGAATCGACGATGTACTGGTCAGACTCTCCAAATGCTGCAATCCTGTTCCTGGGGACGAGATTGTTGGCTTTGTAACCCGTGGTCGTGGCGTATCTGTACACAGGGAGAGCTGTCCAAATGTGGGGGACTTGTCAGATACTCCTGAGCGTTTTATCTTGGTCGAATGGGACCGCAGTGCAGTTGCAACGTATCACATTGAAGTCTTTATTCAGGCACTGGATCGTTTGCGCTTATTGCAAGATGTAACCATGCGCATTGCAGAAAGTGGTGTCAACATTTTGTCATCCTCAACAACAACCCACAAAGATGGTATTGTGGATATGCGCTTCCTTTTCGAAACAGGTGAAATGAGCAACCTAAACGCCTTATTAAGTTCGCTTCGAGGGGTTGAAGGCGTGTTTGTAGCCAGACGAATGTTGCCTGGCGAAGGATCAAAAAAGAAGTAGAGGTTTGCCTATGGCGAAGGAAGAAGACGGGGTGTACGACAGCTCTGATAATAACGCAGAGCATCCTCTACGGACAGCTGCGGTAGAAGATTTACTGACGGTGTTGCGCAAGTCGGAGAATGGTGATGATCTGTTTAACTTTTTGTTAGATGTTTCGACTCCGCGCGAACTTGCTGAAATCGCACAGCGCTTGCAGGTTGCACGTATGCTAAAGGACGGCATGGCATACGTGACAATTGAGAAAAAGACAGGTGCGTCTGCAACAACAATCGCACGAGTGTCAAAATGCCTGCAGTACGGCAATTTAGGATATGCTGTCGCAATATCAAAACTTGAACAAGAGTAAGGATAGGACTACTAACAATATATGAGCTTTGTTCATCTGCACACTCACACGGAATATTCACTGCTTGACGGGGCAGCAAAAATTAAACCTCTAATTGCACGCGCCAAAGAACTGGAAATGCCTGCTCTTGCCATAACTGACCATGGCTATATGTTTGGTGCCATTGACTTCTATCAGCAGGCAACACGCGCTGGCATCAAGCCATTGATTGGGTGTGAGGTCTACTTTACGCCAGGTTCACGTCTGGTTCGCGACCAAAATGAGCGTACTCTGTATCATCTGGTACTGCTTGCACGCACCAATCAGGGCTACCAGAACCTGATGAAGATATGTAGCCATGCGGCAACAGAAGGATTTTACTATCGCCCCCGCGTTGATAAAGAACTGCTTGAGCAGTACTCAGGCGGACTAATCGCAACTTCTGGCTGCATGTACGGTGCAGTTTCGAGCTTTATTGAACAGGGCGACCCTGACAATGCACGTAAATGGGCAGAATACTTCAGTGGCGTTTTTGACCCAGGCAGCTTTTATCTAGAGATTCAGAATCACGGGTCACAGACAAGAAGTGGCGTGACTCAGCAACAGCTTTGCACAGGAATTGCATCGCTTGCAGATGAAATGGGACTGGGCTTAGTTGCAACAAATGATGTTCACTATGTTAATGCAGACGATCATGTCATGCAGGATTATTTGCTGTGTATTGGCTCTGGTGGTAAAACGCTTGATGATGTTAATCGCATGAAGGCATATGAAGAGTGTCACCTGAAGACACGTGAAGAGATGCAAGAAATTGTTGGCGATTATCCCAGTGCCTTTGACAATACGGTGACGATTGCGCAGCAGTGCGATGTTGAACTTGATTTTGACCAGATAATCTTGCCTGCGATTGAGATTCCGCAAGGCTTGTCTGAACGTGAGCATTTGCAAGCGTTATGTATTGAAGGTTTGAAGCATCGCTACAACACCGATGATTTATCACAGGTTGCGCTCGACCGTCTCGAATTTGAACTGGATATTGTTGCAGAAAAAGGTTTTTGTGCCTACTTTTTGATTGTATCGGACTTTACTCGTTGGGCAATCAAGCAGGGAATTGCTGTAGGTCCTGGACGCGGCAGTGCGGCAGGCTCAATCATTGCGTATTCGCTTGACATTACCGACCTTGATCCGCTGGAGTACGACCTACTCTTTGAACGTTTCTTAAA
>Ga0123355_10004180_pt1 | contig 20965 bp, 14 predicted proteins | sample TergutEmb28metaG_3_FD_89872 | JGI IMG/M metagenome (GOLD analysis project Ga0123355, IMG submission 89872) | Embiratermes neotenicus P1 segment gut microbial communities from Petit-Saut dam, French Guiana - Emb289 P1 | ecosystem: Host-associated > Arthropoda: Insects > Digestive system > Gut ...
AAAAAAACAAGCTCCCCTGAAACGCGGTATACCGCTATAATAGCTATGGCAAGTAAAAAATAACCCGATAAAGATTTGAATCTGCTGAGTTTAAGATTGTCACTCATTAAGCAATTTATCCTCAAATGCCGATGCTAACATACCTTTTCCCAAACCAATTATCCCAATTTTTGCATATTGCATGATTTAGCCTCCAGTTTTGTTATTATTAATTTTACATTAACTAGAACTAGCATAAAGTTAGGGTTTGCTAAAGGCTGAATAATATTCATGATGCTAAACTCGTATAATTTTGACCTATGATGTGAGAGGCCCACTCTCACAATACATAAATGAAAGGGAGTTGATTAACCATGAAGACACAAGCAAAAAAGCCAAACGTAATCATTGTTATGACAGACCAGCAACGCGCAGACTTACGAAAATCCAACGGCTACCCACTAGACGTTATGCCATTCCTAGACGCATGGGCAAAAAGCGGCGTAGATTTTAACCGCGCATACTCCCCCAACCCTACTTGCATGCCGGCACGTGTAAGCATGTTCACGGGCCGTTACGCCAGCGCGCACCGTGTTCGCACCAACTACAATGGCCCGGACGCCGTTTACAGCGAAGATTTGCTGGACGTACTAAAAAAAGCCGGATACCGGGCAGCCCTATGCGGAAAAAACCACACTCACCGCAACCCGGAAAAGGATTTTGACTTCTACGCCTCTTGCGGCGCGCTGGGAGACACAAAGCCGCCTAGCCAAGATAAAAACGAGCGATTGCACGACGAATATATTGAAACTTTAGACAGCATGGAAACTTACACCCCCTCTCCGGGCGGGCTTAAGGGCCAAAAAACATATCGCATAGTGTCTTCTGCGTTGGAGTTTATAGACGGTTGTCAAAAAGATGAGCCTTTCTTCCTGTGGGTGTCGATTCTGGACCCACACAACCCATATCAGGCATGCGAGCCCTATTTCGAAATGTTCTCGCCGGAAAGTCTGCCGCCTCTTGCCACCTCTGTGGCTGACCTGACCGGTAAAGGCCACCGCTTCCCATGGATGCGCGGCATTTGGGAGAAGGTGCTTGGCGAGGATATAGATGACCGAATACAACGTGCGCGTTCCAATTATCACGGGATGCTGCGGATGATAGACGACCAGTTTAAACGGCTGGTGGAAGGCCTGCGCGACCGCGGGATTGAAGACGATACTCTTATAATTTTTCTGTCCGACCATGGGGACTTTATCGGCGAATACGGCCTGCTGCGCAAAGGGCCTGACTTGCCGGATATACTAACGCGCATCCCAATGATATGGGCAGGTCCTGGAGTTACCCCGCAGCCCCGCAATGACGAAGATTGCATAAATACCGTTGATATTTTACCCACTATATGCGATATGCTGGGCATACCAATACCATTCGGGGCACAGGGCAAAAGCATTGCGCCGCTGCTAACCGGCGGGCCAAAACCTCTAGGCGAATACGACATAGCCTATGCAGAAAGCGGGTACGGCGGCCAATACTGGACAGACGAAGACGAGCTTAATGTCATAACCGAAGGCGCCAGCATCCAATGGCGCACTTTTGACGAACTCAACACATGGACACAATGCGGGCAGGTACGCATGGTGCGCAAAGGCGACTATAAAATTCAGGTAGACATGCAAGGGACGGGCTACCTATATAACTTGGCCAAAGACCCATACGAAGTGAACAACCTATGGGAATGCCCCGGCCACATATCCGCAAAAGCAGAAATGCTGACCGTTCTTGCCGCAGAAATCATGCGTGTAGAAGGCACTATCCCGGCGCCGCACCGCCGCTACCGCGTAAAGCGCCACCCAAAAGGCTTCTGGAGACAAAAATACGCATCGCAAGATACAGGAGTGGTAACCCAATGAAACCCAACATCCTATGGATTTGCGCCGACCAGCTGCGCTATGACACATTAAGCATAAACGGCGACCCAATAGTGCAAACCCCAAACCTGGAACGCCTTAGCGCCATGGGCGCAAATTTCAGCCGGGCCTATTGCCAAAACCCTGTATGCGCCCCATCGCGGGCGTCATTTTTGACCGGCCGCTACCCCCGCACAATACGCGTAAGGCAAAACGGGCAAGACATCCCCGATTACGAACGTACCGTGATAAAAGCGCTGGCAGACAACGGCTACCTATGCGGCTTATCCGGCAAGCTGCATATTTCCGCCTGCCATCCCACGGTCTGCCCCGTGTCCGAACGGCGGATAGACGATGGCTATCACGTATTCAACTGGGCGCATGACAGCACATTCAACTACACCCAAGACAACTGGCTGGTAAGCGAATACATAGACTGGCTGCGCGCCCAAGGCGTAAACCACGAGGAAATACCCCGCGAAGACTGCAAGTATGTATCAAAAGGCATAGCCAAAGAATACAGCCAAACCCAATGGTGTACAGACAAGGCTCTGGATTTCATCCAGCGCGCCGCCATGAAAAACAAGCCCTGGGCATTCTCAATCAACTACTTCGACCCGCACAACGATTTCGACCCGCCGGAGGACATGCTGCAAAAATATGCAACTATGCTTGAAGACATCCCACTGCCCAACTATACCCCAGGCGAGCTGGACAATAAACCAATTTTCCAGCGCAAGGACCACACCGGCTCATACGACACCCCAGGCCATTATGCCACGCCGGAAATGTCTGCCTACGACCATAAACTCATACGCGCAGCCTACTATGCAATGATAGAGCTAATAGATACCCATGTAGGGCGGCTGCTTGATTATTTGGAATCCACAGGGCAGCTGGCAAACACAATAATCCTGTTCCATTCCGACCATGGTGAAATGCTGGGCGACCACGGCATATATTTAAAAGGCCCGTATTTTTACGACGCTGCCATACGCGTGCCGTTAATAATCTCGTGGCCTGGGCATATCCAGGCCGGGCAGCATATCAGCGACATGGTGGAGCTTGTAGACCTTGCACCTACTTTAGTCGAGGCCTGCGGCCTTACACCTGAAGAAGGTATGCAAGGTTATTCCCTATACAAGCGGCTGACCCAAGGCACCCCCTTCCCGCGCAAAAGCGTATATTGCGAATATTACAACTCCAATATCAAGCACCGCGACCCTAAAGCCTACCTGACAATGGTGTACGACGGGCGTTATAAATTAGTGCGCAGCCATACCCCGGAAGACCCAATAGGCGGCGAGCTGTACGACTTAGAAAACGACCCAAGCGAAACCACAAACCAATATGACAACGAAAGCTGCGCCTCTGTAAAGATTCGTATGCTGGAATTGCTTGCAGACCGTATGGCCTTTACAGCAGACCCGCTGCCGGTACGCAGGGCCAATTGGTAAACCAAAAAATTGACAAAAACCTTAGCTAAAACTATATTGGCATTAAAATGTCATTAATCAGTACAAGGGAGCTTGTCAAATATGCCGGGTGCAACAATCTATGATGTAGCCAAAGAGAGTCAGTTATCCATTGCAACAGTGTCACGCGTGCTTAGCGGCAGCAATTACCCTGTAAAACCGCAAACCCGCCAGCGGATACTGGACGCGGCAGAAAAAACAGGGTATGTACCCAACATGCTTGCAAGAGGCCTAAAAACCAAAGTCAACAATGAGATTGCCGTAATCGTCCCATATATTGACTCCCCGTTTTACTACTCTATTGTGGGCGGCATCGAAACTACGCTTGTAAAGTCTGCATTCAACATGTCCCTGTACTTGACAAGGCATAGCAGTTTACCCGCAGACTCATTAGAAAATAAACTGGTTGGCAAAATGATGGCCGGGGTTATTATTGCAGCCGACAGCATCACCCCGCATTTTCACAAGCTGCTGTCCGGGCTTAATCAAAAGAACCGGCTGCCCATCATTACAATGGACTATAAGCTAAAGAAAGACCAATTCCCCGGCGTATATTTCGACTATTTTGCAGGCGCCAAAATGGCAGTGGAGTACCTCTTCAACAAAGGTCACAGTCAGATTGCTTTTGCATTTTGCCCTCTTAACCACGAAACCCGTAAAGCAAGGTGGGCGGGTGTACAGGCCGCATACAAAGCACGGGGCCGCGAGGCCAATGATTATTTTGAAGATACAGCCAACAGCGATTTTAAGGTTGGCTTATCGTTAGCGCACAGGATTATGCAAAGCGGCAAAAAATACACAGCACTGGCCGCAAGCAATGACGCAATTGCAGTGGGGCTGTTGGTCGGGCTTGCAGGGCAAGGTATCCGTGTCCCGGAAGATATCTCTGTTATAGGGTTTGACGACTGTGTTTACGCGAAGATGAGCTACCCCGCGCTCACGACCATACGCGTACCGTCAGAAGAAATGGGCGAGATGGTTGCCCATATGATGCTTAATAATCTTGAGGGCAATGAGCCACCCACCGACATATCTCTTGAACCACAGGTAATAGAAAGGGCCAGTGTGAAGGCTTTGTGGTAATCGCTTTTTCCAAAATTGACAAAAGGCGGTTTTCATTCGAAAACGCCGGTCAAAACCCAATTCATGTCATGAAAAACTGCTTCCCCCACTTTTTAATGGGGGATTTTTGTTATATTTGTAACATAAATTTAATAAAATTGTTGACAATCGCCATGGCAATCATTATAGTGTGATTGTAACAGAAAACGTTTACTTGGATGTGCGAACACAAAAACTTGTGCATAATGAATAATCATATCTGACAATGGGGTGATTGGTTTGGTTAGGGCAGCAGGAAAACCAAAAGCAAAGAAGGAAAAGGTAAAAGGGCGGACTCCTTGGGCAGATATTAGGAAGAACCCAGTCCTCTATATCATGGTACTGCCGGCTGTCGCGTACTGGATTATTTTTAGTTACATCCCGCTGGGCGGTATCGTGATTGCTTTCCAAGACTTCCGCTTCGATAATAATATGTTCCGCAACGAATTTATAGGTTTTGAGAATTTCCGGTGGTTTATTACCGGTGACCGCTTTCTCCCTCTTCTTAGGCTTACAATCACTTACAACCTGTTATTTATGGTTACGGGACTTGTAGCAGCCGTAGGCCTTGCACTTTTGTTATCCGAAATGGGTAGCAAATGGTTTAAAAAATTATCACATTCTCTTATATTTTTACCATTCTTTATATCGTGGGTTGTTGTTTCATTTATAACCTTTGCCTTATTTAGCAGGACGGGTCTGGTACCAAGCATTGCTCAATCAGTGTTTAACACAAGGATTGATGTCTACACAACGACATGGTTATGGCCAATTCTCATGCCCATCTTTTCTATATGGAAAGGAGTTGGGTCTGCCAGTATCATCTACCTTGCCGTTATAACCGGCACGGATCCGCAGCTTCATGAAAGCGCCCGGGTAGATGGTGCCACTGTCTGGCAGCGCATGTGGTATGTAAGCCTGCCGCTGCTAAGGCCAACTATTATATTGCTCACTGTTATGGGCCTAAGCGGGATATTACAAGGCGGCGGCGAGATGTTCTTCCAAATTATCGGATTCCGGACAAACCTGCATCGTTATGTCGATGTGATTGACGCTTACATCTTCCGCTCTCTTATGACACCTGGTCACGCCATACCATTTGCACAGAATGCCGCACTTGGTTTGTTCCAGCAATTTGTAGGTTTTGTACTAATTATGACAGTTAACACGATAATCAAATTTACCGCACCAGAACACGCTATTTTCTAATATAAGGAAGGAGTTGATACATATGGAAGGAATGCAAGGGAAAAACCGATTAGACCGTAATCCTATCGGTTTTAATATTATTGCTTATACTATTGTAGGCTTTATGGCGATAATGGGCTTCTTACCTTTCTGGCTGCTTGTAATGGGTTCGCTTACCGAGCAGGCATATATCATCCGCGAAGGATTTAGCTTGTGGCCGTCACAGTTTTCATTAGCCGCGTACCGTATGGCTTTCCGGGTGCCGGAAGTTATACTCCGCGCTTATGGCGTTACCATTTTTATTACAGTTGTTGGAACTACAGGGACGCTAATATTTTGCAGCATGACGGGGTACGCTTTATCTCGCCAAGACTTTCATTACCGTAATTACTTCGCTTTTTTCTTCTACTTCCCCGCTCTTTTTTCGGGTGGCCTGATTCCGTTTTTCATATGGATGATGACTTTGGGGATGGAAGATAATATCCTGATACTAATCTTGCCGGGTATGATGAGCTTCTGGTTTATAGTGATACTTCGCTCGTTTTTCAAGGCTTTGCCAGAAGAAATAGGGGAATCTGGTAAGATAGACGGCGCAAGCGAGCTAACCATATGCTTTAAACTGTATATGCCTATGGCAACCCCTGCCCTTGCTACGGTTGGGTTGTTCTCCGCCCTTGGTTACTGGAATGCTTGGATGAACGCAATGTTGTTTATCCGTGACCAGCGGCTATTCCCGCTCCAGTTCCAATTGCACCGCATTCTAAACAACGCACGTGCTATACCTACTGATGGCCATGGCATACACCCGCGAGATATACCTACATTTGCTTTCCAGTTAGCAATGGTTTGCATCGCAATAGGCCCAATTTTCTTACTGTTCCCGTATATCCAGAAATACTTTATTAAAGGCCTGACCATAGGCGCGGTCAAAGGTTAAGACCGCAAATTGTTTATATAAAAAACAAGGAGGATGTAAATCAATGAAAAAAATGTTCAAATTGTTGGCAGTTGCGGCATTGATGCTTGCAGCGGTAATGATGTTTACCGCCTGTGACCGCGGCGGTAACGAACCAGACCCAACACCTCAACCAACACCAGCAGCAACCCCCACACCAGGGCCAACCACTCCAGAAACAACCCCGGAACCAACACCGGAAAGGGAAGTTGTAACTCTTCGTTACTCTGTACCTAACCCTGTACGTACCCCTGAAACACATGCAGTTGATGCTTTGCTTGCCGCACTATATGAGCATGGGTTCATAATTGAGTTTGTGGGCTTTGAGTCTGACGCCTACCAGATTATGATAGCCACACTGGAAACTGATTTAATTGCTGCTACACGTTGGGATGGTTTTTTTGACCTTGCCCCACAAGGAGCATTTGCACCCATCACCAGAGAGCAAATTCAAACCTACATGCCTGTATGGTATTCAGAAAATGCTCAATTCCTACCTGCGGCTACAGTAGACGGCCAAATTTTTGCAATCCCCAACAATGCTGTAGGAATTAATGCTCCTTACCTCATGTATAGGACCGATTGGCTCCCACCGGGCATGGACTCAATTAATAGCATGGAAGACCTGTATGACTATCTTGCACATGCGTTGGAAATGTACCCACATATTATCCCGTGGTCCATGTCTCAAGGTATGACCCCATGGCAAACGCCCGCTATGGCTTTTGCATACACACATCTTATGGCACCGGGTGCGCCGCGCAGCCCAAGTGTCCTGGTACTTGACAAGCGTGACTACCCGAATTTTGTGTTGACACGTACCGTAGAGAATGAAGGTTATAGAGAATTCTTCCGTATAATGAGGAGATTCCACGAGTCCGGTTTCACCCATGCTGACTCACTTGTTAACCCATTTGCGCAAAACGAGGAATTCTGGCATGGCAATACCGCCGTTTTCAATGCCGCACCACATGCCTGGACAAACTGGATTAACGAACAAATGACTGCACTCTGGGATGGCGAAGTAGAAATTGCTGTCTTTGACTTTGGCGCTGTCCACAATGTTGGAGCAGACCGCACCAGCGCAATGGGCCGTGGTATTGCCATCCCATTCCGCTCCGCAGATTCCGTACCGGATGTATTGCGCTTGATTGAAACGTTATATACCCATGAATACCTTTATGTTCTGTGGCGTTATGGCGTAGAAGGCGTTGACTTTAACGAGTTAGAAGGCGGAGTAATCGAGCGCCTTGATGAAGAAGGCCGTGACTTGCCGGCAGCTTGGGGCCCGATTTATGAAAACGTACGTTTCCAAAGGCCGGGCGCAAACGAATGGCCGGGATTCCGTAGTTTCATGGATTCTATAGAAGCAAGAGAATTTATTAACCCATTCGTAGACATCCTTTGGGACATGGGTACAAATGATCTTGGTCTCATGAGGAACTCCATGACCAGTATCGGACAGGAAGAGATACCAATGCTGGGTTTAGGCCTGCACGCTGACGTAGATACCGCAATGGACAACTGGCTGCAACGTCAAATTGAAGCAGGCTTAGAAGAATACGAGCAAGAAGTTCTTCGCCAGCTCCAAGAATATCTCATAACCACTGGTCAAACACATGTAACAGTAAGACTGCCATAATATTGACTCTATAATGGTCCGGGCTGGCTTTGTTATATACAAGCCAGCCCCTTTTTTACGATGCCTTTGATGCAATTGCACGCAGCGCATCCAAGGCATCGCAAAAAAGCCGCATCATTAATATTCAAATAATTCCAAGCCCTTTCTGGGCATGTCAACCAGGAGGTTCTTATGGCAATTTTAAGCGAGAAGTTAAACCTTAGCACCGATTACAGCCCGCGCCCGGCAAATGGATGGTACAACGTTGGGGCAGGCGGTGGCGGTGCTTTATTTCATCCAAAAGTAAGCCCACATGATAAAAACCTTTGGATGATATGCTGCGACATGTCCAACACGTATATCACATATGACGCGGGCAAGCATTGGCGGATGCTGCATTTAAACACAATGGTGCAGGATATTGCCTTTGACCCTGTTAACCCCGATGTGATTTACGCGGGGTCACAGGCTCTTTACCGCACTAAGGACAGGGGGCAAACCTGGCATCTTGTTTTGCCAACTCCAAATGATGACCGGGGCAACCCCATACCCGTCACACCGGACACTGTTATAGGGAAAATAGGCAAACTGCACATAGACCGTAAAAATCCTGATTGCATATATGTAGGCTTCCATACCAGAAGGTACCCAAGGTCTACCCCCGGCGGCGGCTTAAAGCTGTATGCCTCTTATGATGGCGCAGAGTCCTGGCAGGACTTAGGGGATATGGAAGGCAGCGAAGTGCTGGCAATAGACGTAGCCGAAACAGGCAATGGGCGTGTGCCGCATGTTTTTACCAACGCGGGATACTACAAGTACAATGCCGGCGCTTTAGTGAAGCAGCAGTTGCCTGATGACGTTATCCTGCCTTTGACGCTGGCGGAAGCCGGTATCCATCCCGGCACGGGGCTTTCAGTGTTTTTTATAATTACAAACTTAGAGGTTGATGCCGACGGCGGTGTCCGCTCCGGTGTTTACCGCTCTTTTAACTTAGGCAAGACATGGGTTGAGCTTGGCGGCTTTGATATAGACTTCCCGGATAAAACCGGCGGCAAGCGGCTTGTGAAGGATATTTCTGTTTCTTACTACAACCCTGCACGGGTATATGCGTCTCTTGCGCGCAGGCCGCTGGTGCTTCCGTCATGCAATGTGCCCGGTGCGCCTTACGAGGCGGAGTATCGCCATCCATATCTTGCACCCGGCGGCAAGGCCGAGAGTTTGGGGCCTGTAAACCGCATGGGCGTTTTGGTTTCGGATGATTATGGAGACACATGGCGCTGGACAATGGAAATGGATTTACACTTGCCGGACAATGTGACCGTAGGCTGGTACGAGAATGCCTACGACGTAGACTGGCTTGGCCAGCCGTGGTACATGGATGTGGATGAGCGCAACCCAGACATGGCTCTTGCGGCCTTGCAAGGCTTCGCGTGGGTTACGCATGACGGGGGGGCGACATGGCAGCAGGTTTATACAGAGCAGTACGAGGATGGCTCTTGGTATGGTAAGAGCTTTGAAAGCACAACCTGCTATGATGTGGTATTTGACCCGTTTGACAAAGAAACTGTGATAATCACATATACAGACAATGGTATGCTTAAATCCACCAACGGCGGCAAGACATGGCGCCACGCCATACAGGGTGTGCCGTATGACTGGATTAATACCTGCTACAAGATGGTGTTTGACCCGGAAGTCCCCGGCCTAGCTTGGGGGGTATGGACCAGTGTCCACGACCTGCCCGACCACTTTATGCGGAGGATTCATATCGCAAAAATACCGCCGTATGCCAAGGGCGGCGTGTGCGTTACCGAAGACAGCGCATCCACTTGGCGCAACTTGACCGATTCTTATGAGCGGGGATTCATATACACATGTATCGCCCTTGACCCGTCATCTCCTGTGGGAAGCCGCACGCTGTACATGTCACGCTGCCCGGACGGTGTGTTTAAGTCAACTGATGGCGGAAAGACCTGGGAAAATAAGTCCAGCGGCTTTGGCATAAACAAGAATATATTCTATTTGAGCCTTGCTGCAGACGGCAAGCTATACGCCGTAACGATGAGGACCCTAACCGACGAGGATACCCCCGCCGATATAAGGCAGGCCATGTGGCAGGGCGGGCTATATGTATCGGAAGACGGCGCGGAAACATGGCGCGAAGTTAAGCTACCAGATAATGTAGGCAACCCGCAGAAGATTGCGTTCGACCCAACTAACCCGGACTGCATATACCTTACAGCCTTCCCGATTAACACAAGAGAAGGAATCCGTGGCGGGTATTTTGCCCAAGACAAAGCCGATTTAATAGGCGGCGGGGTATACAAGTCCCTGGACGGCGGCGAGACATGGAAAAATATTTTTGACGAAAGAGTAATTGCTACCGGCATCACAGTTGACCCGGATAACCCTGCCGCAATTTATTTTGTCACTATAGAGTTTGCGGCGTACCGCTCGCTAAACTATGGTGAGACTTGGGAGCGTATACGCGGGTATCATTTCTTCCACGGTAAGAACCCGATACTTGACCCGTACAACAAGGATATGATGTATATCACGACCTTTGGCGGCAGTGTGTTTTACGGGCCAAGAGCCGGCGGGACAGAGCGGTATGATGACATTGATGGGTTTACGCTGGACCACAGGATCTGAAAACAGATTTGTCAGATGTGATGCTAATGGCAAAACCGGAAAAGTAACAGGTTTGCCGGTTTTGATACCGTTGTCAAAGCCTGAAAAGTAACAGACGTATCGGTGTTGTCAATTTGGTGGAAACCGGAAAAGTAACAACCGATTTGAAAAGGAGGACAACATGCAAAGAACCAACGTAATCTTCATATTAGTAGACGACATGGGCTACGGCGATTTTGGTATGTTCAGTGAGGGGCATACCATCACACCGGCGCTGGACAAGATGGTATCTGAAGGCGTATGCCTCACCCAATGCTACGCAGCCGCACCCGTATGCGTGCCTTCCCGCGCGGCGCTCATGACGGGCCGCTACAACCACCGCACAGGCGCGATAGATATGCGCGAACTTCGCGGTTTAAGCAGCCTTAACCTAAAAGAGACAACCATTGCCGATGTATTCAAGCAAAACGGGTATGTAACCGGCCTTATGGGCAAATGGCATAACGGCACCATAGGCAAGCAATACCACCCATGTGCCCGCGGCTTTGACGAGTTTGTCGGCTTCCGCGGCGGCATGTCCAGGTATTATGACTGGCGGCTGTACTACAACTATGAAATGCGTGAGTCTGACGGCCGCCACCTGACAGACGTGCTTACAGACGAATCTATAGATTTTATGACACGCCACAAAGACGAGCCGTTCTTCCTTAACATAGCGTACAACGCGCCCCACTCCCCATACGAAGCGCCGGAAGAAGACATTAAAATTTTTGCGGACAGGGGCCTGTACAACAAGACAGTAAGCACGCTGTACGCAATGATTTTGGGCATGGACAGGGGCATCACCAGGATTTTTGAAGCGCTGAAAGAGCTGGGCTTGGACGAAAATACATTGGTGGTGTTTACCAGCGACAACGGCCCGCAGTTTGGCGGCGAAGGCGAAAACTGCAGCGACCGCTTTAACTGCGACTTAGCCGGGCATAAAGGCGAAGTTTTCGAAGGCGGCATACGCGTGCCGGGGGTAGTGCGCTGGCCGGGCAAAATAAACCAACGCACAGATAACTGCTTCGTACACGGGACGGATTGGTTCCCGACGCTGCTTGCGGCCGCCGGCATAGAAGTACCAAGCCACCTAAAACTGGACGGCGAAAACGTCCTCCCGCAGCTGCTGGGGGAAGCCGACCCCACCCATATCAAAAGATTTTGGCAGTGGAACCGCTATGCCCCGGAAGTCACCTGCAACGCCGCAATCCGGGACGGCAAGTGGAAGCTGGTACGCCCTCCTATACGGGAAGCAATGACCGTAGACAAAGACGACTTTACAACAGACCGCATAGTAGAGCGGGACCCGGAAGCATATGACGGCTTTGTAAACCCGCCGTTCCCACACCGCGAGCTGCCGCCGCCTGTACCGCCAAAGTTATTCGACTTAGACAACGACCCCTGCGAAAAAGAAGACCTAGCCGCAAAATATCCAGAGCGGGCCATGCAAATGCTGTCCGAGCTGGAAACATGGTTTAACGAAGTGGAAGCGGAGAGGCAGGCACTATGACCAAAAAACCAAATATATTGCTGATAATGTGCGACCAGATGCGCCCGGACGCCATGGGTTGTGCCGGCAACCATGTAATACAAACGCCCAATTTGGATACGCTGGCGGCTACGGGCGTAAACTTTGCCAATGCGTATACCCCCTACCCTGTTTGCGAACCGGCCCGCGCTTCTATTACAACGGGCATGTATCCCCATAAGTGCCTGGCATTTAACGAAGAAAGCGGGGGCGAGGAAATCGGCAAAGAATTTCCTGTACTTGGGACGGAGCTTAGCAACCTTGGCTATTCTACCTACGCGATGGGTAAATTGCATTACCACCCATATACCCCGCCGGGCCGGCCCAAGGTCACCCACGGCATACAGACAGTAGAATTTGCGGAGTCCGGGCGCTGGGCCAATATGTATAACGGCGCCGCCGGGCTGGAAGATTATCTTGACTATTTGCATACGGTAGGCTGGGGCGGATATTCCCGGCCGCTTGCCATTGGTAACAACGATATTTTCCCGGCAGTGTCACCGCTGCCGCAAGAGCATTATGTAGACAGCTGGGTGGCCGGCCGCTCTATCGCGCATATGCAGCAGCATCTGGAAGACACCCCCGATAAGCCTTTTTTTATGTGGGCGTCGTTCCCTAAGCCACATTCGCCTTATGACCCGCCAAGGCCGTATGACGCTATGTATGACCCGCGGGGTATCCCCGCGCCTACGGGTACAATAGATGATATCCAAAGCCGCGGCCTGGACGATGCATTCGCAAAATATTATAAATACCACTGGGACACCGTGTCCGACGCGGCAAAGCAGGTAATACTCGCTCATTACTACGGGCTTATATCCTTCCAAGATAAGCAGGTTGGGCGGATGCTGGAGTTTTTGGAGTCTGCGGGTATACGCGATAATACTGTTGTTATTTTCACATCCGACCATGGGGATATGATGGGCGATTTTGGCCTGTATTTTAAGACCTTAATGTACCGCGCCTCTGTTAATGTCCCGTTTATTGTTAGTTACCCCAATGCATGGCCCGCAAATGTTGTGTCGGATGAGCTGGTAGGCTTGCAGGATATTTTCCCGACTTTGCTTGCCTTCGCCGGCAAGCAACAAAAAGATACAGACGGGCTGGATCTCACACCTATCATAAATGGAGGGGAAAAAGGCCGCGATACGTACGTGGCGTATTTCTGCACGGGAGAAAACCCTGACGGCATGCGCATCATGATTGCGAACAAAGAACATAAATATATTTACAATGTTTGCGGCGGGGTAGAAGAGCTGTATGACATGAAAAACGACGTACAGGAACTTCACAACTTGGCAGACATACCGGAACATGCCGCAAAGTCAAATGAAATGAGAACCAGGCTGCAAAAATGGTGTGCAGACAACAACCATCATGATATGTTGGACGGCGGTAAACTCAAGTATGTCCCAAGGCCGGATATGACAGGCTGCGTGCCGCAAAAGGCCCTTAACGGCTTGTTTGGCCGTAGAAAATACTAACTTTGGCTCTTAGCCTTTTTCTTTTGAATGGGGATTCAAGGCCCCGCCGCATTTGCATACTTAACCTGATAACCACTATAGTTTTTGAATGGAGACTTTCATGAAAACATCAACCCCGGAAAGCGTTGGCGTACCATCTGCCAGCATAAGCGCATTCTTGCGCGATTTACACGAAAGCCGTTTTAACATGCACAGTGTACTGGTACTGCGCCACGGCAAACTGATAACAGAGGCATACCGCGAGCCGTATGACCAGGACCGCAAACACCGGGTGTTTTCTATAAGCAAGACATTTACCGCGCTTGCGGCAGGGCTGCTTATAGACGAGGGCAAACTCTCCCTTGACGACAAAGTTGTAGATTTCTTCCCGGAATACTGCCCGCACCCCGTCCATCCCCTGCTCGCCGCCGCAACCATTTATGACATGCTAACAATGCAAGACCCGCACGAACGCACAACCCACGGCATGGGCATAAAAGCCAACTGGCTGGAGAGTTGGTTCTTAACACCCCCGGACCACCCTCCCGGCACTATATTCCAGTACAACACAACAAGCACTAACCTGGTAGCCGCCATAGTAGAGCGGATTACCGGCATGAAAATGATTGATTATATGTATCCCAAGCTGCTGACGCCTATCGGGTTTTCCGACGGCTGTTACTGTGGTGAAACGCCCGATGGGGACTCCTTTGCCGGCTCTGCCGTGATGTGTACCCCCCGCGACGTTGCTAAGCTTACCCTGTTTGTAATGAATGACGGGCTTTGGGAAGGCAAGCAGCTTATATCCAAGGATTTTGTTATTAAGCTGCGGTCAAAGCTTGTGGACAATAACATCATGGGCATACCTGTAGAAGGCATGTTCGGTTACGGGTTTTTTACGTGGGTTTTGCGGCATGGCGGCTTTGCCTTTTTTGGAATACACGGGCAGTTTGGGATAGGTTTCCCGGACAAGGGGCTAATTGTTGTTTCCACAGGCAATACAACAGACAATTACAATACCGAAGGTGATGTTCTTTTGTCGCAGTTTGCAGGCCGTGTATTCCGCCACTTATTGCCGGCTTTGTCTGATAACCCGCTGCCGGAGGATACCAGTGCGCAGCACGAGTTGTCTAGTATGCTGGCCTTGCCCCATATGCTGGTGCCGGGAAGCGCGTCCTCGCCCAAGGCCGCCGATATTGCGGGCCGGACATATAAAATCCACCCAAACAAGTCGGGCTGGGAGGCCGTGCGGTTCGAATTTTCTAACGGCCCATCAGGCCAGACAGGGCAGCTGCACTACACCAACCGCCGTGGGGATAAAATTATAGAGTTTGGCATGGGCCATGCGATCCCGTTCGCATTCCCGGAAGAACAGGGCAATGCTTCCGCCGCCGTTAACGGCTGTGATACCTATGTAAACGGCGGATGGATTGATGACCGTACCCTTGGCATATATGTGTACAATATTACGGCAGGATATATGCACCTAAACGCCGTGTTTGAGGGCGATACCGTTACCATTTTAATCAAACCGCAGGATGGCTACCGCAATGATTACGGTGGGTATATGTACGGGAAGTTTTGATGATACAGACAAAGGCTTCCCCGGTTTTGACCAAAATGACGAAGGTTTTCTACCCAATGTAAAAAACGAGGTGATAGGTTTGTTCAATCATGACTACGCGCATGTCACGGCCCCTTTTACCGCCCCGGTTTACACCAACGCACTGGCTACGGCCAACGACACAAAGGGCTTCGTGTTAGAAGGCACGGCCAATATAGCTTTCCCCGAAGGCCGTATGCGGCTTTCTTCGGTACTTGACCCGGAGCTTGGCCAGGCCGCCAACTATGTATACTGGTGCGATAAGCAATTCCCATCAGACGTTTTAATAGAATGGGAATTTACCCCGCTTGCGCCGTCCGGGCTTTGCATTATGTTTTTTTCAGCCTGCAACCGTGAGGGCGGCAGCGTATTTGACGCCACGCCGCGCACCGGCCGGTACGAGCAGTATTATAACGGCGATATAGACGCCTTTCATGTATCGTACAACCGCACCAACGCCTTGCGCACCCCCGGAGGCGAGGGGCTTAGGCTTTGCAACCTGCGTAAAAGCAAGGGGTTTTACATGGCCGCGCAAGGCGGCGACCCAATACCTGAGCTGGAACTAATCCGCCCGCCATACCCGCCGTTTTTGATTAGCATCGTAAAACATGGGCCGCTTGTGGCGTTTTATGTCCAGAAGATCCTAAGCTTTACTTATTATGATGACGGTGTAACCCACGGGCCGCTGCTTGGCGGCGGGCGGGTTGGTTTTAGGCAGATGTCGCCAATGGTTGGGGAATATGCCAATTTGACGGTTAAAACAATATGAGTCCATTAAACCTACTGCCAAACGCAGAATCTTTCACGTTTTGGTCACCAACCGATGCGCAAACGCCGGTATTTTTTAAGGAAGACCATGGCGTGCTTGGCGCGCGGTGCATAAACAAGCCACACTGCTTCGGCAAATGGATTGGGCGCGCCGCAATCCAAGCCGGCGAGACATACACCGCCGCTGTCGAATGCAGCGTTGAAAATATGCCAATGAGTGCCGGATATGATGCCAACAATGTATACGCCATGCTCAACTGGCTAAATAAGGATGGTACGTACCTCCGCCGCGAGTATCTGGAAGTAGCTTGGCAGCCGGAAGGCAGCCCGCATAACTGGATACACATGACCTGCACCACCGCAGCCCCCGAAAATGCTGTCACTGCCGAAATAGAACTGACCCTATCCACACCGGGCACAGTAAGATGGCGCAATAACTCGCTAACCGAAGCATACCCAATCCGGCCAAGGCCGGTACGTATAGCCAGCGCTTTTTTCACGCCGCGCCGTAACCTGGCCCTAAATTTAGAAACAATGCTGGCGCTGGCCGACCAAGCAGGGCAAATGCAGGCAGACGTACTTTTGTTTACAGAAAGCTGCTACGACCGTGGGGTCACACCCATCCAAGCCAAAGCCGTCCCTATCCCAAGCGCCGGCCCGGATGATGTACTGGGGCAGCTGGGGGCAAAGGCCAAACAGTACAGCTGCAATATCCTTGTGAATATAACCGAATGCGAAAACGGTTTCTTCTTCAACTCCACCGTTTTGCTTGACCGCAATGGCCAATATATAGGCAAGTACCGTAAGTCCCACCTCCCAATTGTAGAAAAGGAAGCCGGTTTCAGTCCCGGCAACGAGTTGCCGGTGTTTGTTACGGATTTCGCAACCATTGGTGTAATGACCTGCTTCGACTTGGCATTTATGGACATAGGCCGCACCTTGCGTAACAAAGGCGCACAATTGATTTTTGTACCTACCATAGGCAATTTTATGCTGTACTCGCAGATGCTGGCCAAGGATACAGGTATGTACGTTGTAGTATCCGGCGGCGACATGCCGCACCCATCGCGTATTATTAACCCCAACGGGGACATAATCGCCTGCGTAGACGGTACAGCCGACGGTATCGCATTTATGGAAATTGACCTGTCCAAAAACTTTTACAGTCCGGGGACCGGCTTCTTCCCCGCCGCATCCAATGCCCGCAACGCGCTTTATAACCAGCGGCGGCATGAGTTATACCGGTTTTGATGATGGGACCAAAGGTTTTTGAGCCGACTGGAGGATAAAATGCCTGCAAGTTTAACCAACCGCGAACGCCTGATGCGCATCATACAAGGCGGCAAAGATATAGACCGCCCCGCACTAAAACTCTGGGGCCTGGAGCCATGCCAAGAAGCGGTTAACGAGCAATACGCTTCCAGCGCCATAAACCACAAAGCCTACGAACAAGTGACAAAACTGGCACTGGAAACCACTGATATCTTTGGGCAGCTAAGTATAAACGTGCATTCTCACTGCGGCATCCTTGAAAAAGAATGCGTTTACGAATATGACGAGCCATGCGAAATCCCCAACTGGCGGCAGGTACGCACTGTTATGAAAACACCGCTTGGGGATTTGACCTCCCTGCGCCGTGTTTCAACCATCGGTGAGCCGGAGTATAAGCTGGAGTATTTTGTTAAAGAGCCGGACGATGTCCGCAAGCTCCTTTCTGCGCCGTATGAGCCGTACCCTTTTGACCCTACGCGTTTCAACGCAATAGATGCAGCTGTAGGCGACCGTGGCATCACAATTTTAGGACTCCCCTACCCCGGCGGGCTGCTGTACAACGCCTGCGGGTCCGAGATGATGGCACTGATAATGATGGACGAGCCGGAGCTTATGGACGAAGCCATAAACCTGTATACCCAGCGTGTGCATGGTTTGCTGGAAGACGTAATAAGGCAAGGCCTAAAGCCGGTTTATTGCGTAATAGGGCCGGAGCTGCTAATCCCCCCGCTGATGAATATGGACGGTTTCCGCCGTTATGCCGTGGAGTCTAACCGCAAATTATACGCCCGTATGCGTGAGTCCGGCGGGCATATATGGATGCACTGTCATGGTAAGACAGCCAAACTACTGGATGATTTTATTGGTTTGGGTGTTGGCGCTATAAACCCTTTGGAGCCGCCCCCAAACGGCGATGTAGATATGTTCGAAATTGCGAAGAAATACGGCGGTCGCATCGCCCTAGAGGGAAATATTGAGATACAGGAGATTATACAGGCCGAGCCGGAGCATTTGCGGGCATTAATGGAAGAATGCGTAGCCGCAGGCGCCCCCACGGGCCGGTTTATACTTTGCCCATCGGCTGGATACAAGGAATATGTATTCCCGTCAGAGCGGTATATCCAAAATTTGATGCTATACCTGGAATACGGGTTGGAATTAGTAAACAGGAAGTGGTGAGGCATATGAATCCCAACATAATCTTGATCTTGTGCGACGACATGGGCCATTGGGCCATGGGCTGCGCGGGTAACAATGAAATCCACACACCCAATTTGGACAGGCTGGCGGCAACAGGGATGCGGTTCGAGAATTTCTTCTGCACTTCACCTGTATGTTCCCCGGCACGCGCGTCCATTTTTACCGGCAAGATACCGTCACAACACGGGGTGCAAGACTGGCTGGCAAACCACGACAACGACAGCCTGGAATATCTGCAAGGCCAGACCACATACCCTGAGCTTCTATCCCAAAACGGCTACGCCTGCGGCATAAGCGGCAAATGGCACTTGGGCAACGCCAAAAATAAGCAAATGGGCTTTTCTCATTGGTATGTTTACCACAGCGCCCAGGCCGAGTATTACAACACCCCTATGATACGCGATGGCGAAACCATTACCGAAACCGGCTATATAACAGACCGGCTTACCGACGACGCGCTTTCTTTTCTGCGTACGCAAACAGGCCGCGAAAGCCCGTTTTACCTAAGCGTACACTACACCGCCCCGCACAAGCCCTGGGTTGGCTGCCACCCGCAAGAGTATTTGGATATGTATGATAACTGCTCATTCGATTCCATCCCTAACGAGCCTATGCACCCTTGGCAAATCCCCACCCACCCATGGCCCGAAGGGGAAGAGCGGCGCGAGACTCTAAAGGGCTACTTCGCGTCGGTAACCGCAATGGATGCGGGCATCGGCAAAATACTGGATTTACTGGAACAAGAGGGAATGCGTGATAACACGCTGGTGTTCTTCATGAGCGATAACGGCATGAACATGGGGCATCACGGCATCGTTGGCAAGGGCAACGGCACCTTCCCCATGAACTTGTATGATACATCTGTAAAAATCCCGGCTATTGCCAGCCAGCCCGGTGTGGTCCCGCAAGGTGTGGTTTGCGGCAGCCTGCTAAGCCAATACGATTTTATGCCCACGCTGCTGGATTGGGCTAATGTAGAAAACCCTGTCGCTGACGGCCTGCCGGGCCATAGCTTCGCGGGTATTTTAAAAGGCGGCAAAGGCGATGAACGCACCCATGTAGTGGTATATGACGAGTATGGGCCGGTTAGGATGATATGCAACACCCGGTGGAAATACATCCACCGCTACCCATACGGTCCTCATGAGCTGTACAATATCCAAGGCGACCCCGGCGAGACGGCCAACCTAATCGAAGACGATTCTGCACGGGGAATTGCGGCGGATATGAAAGCGCAGTTGGACAGCTGGTTCCACCAATATGTAGACCCGGCAATAGATGCCTCCCGCGAGCCTGTAGCCGGCTGGGGGCAGGTCACGAGGCCGGGAGTATATGCAAATGGCGCCCCGGTTTTTTACCAAAGCCGCGGGTCTATGAAGAAAATGTAATGCAGTGGTACGAAGGCACCGTTACTTTTCCGGTTTTGATGCTAATGTCAAAGCTTAAAAAGTAACACCTGCTTCATACTTAGTTGGTGACTAATACGCCTGTAATGAGCTGATAGGGAGAAATACCATGGTAAAAAGAATAGTCCGCAAATTCAAAACGATAGTGTTGTTTGTCCTGGTCATTATTATGGTCACGCCAACAATAGCGTTTGCAGCAAACCCATACGAAGCCGAACTGGCCATGTGGACAGACCTGCCGGTAATAGAGCCGTTGGAAATAGACCCATCCCGTTTTCCGGAGCTTGCGGAGCTAAACGCCAGGCATACCCCAACCTTACCGCAACTGATAGATGACTTTATGTCTGATACAGACGGTGCGTTTGCAAGAGGCGACTCTTGCATGTTTACAATGATGGATAACTTCGCGGAGCTTGTTGCGTCAGACAGGCCGGTCATGACATTGGAAATGGCCAGGGAGCAAATGCAAACCAACGAACTGTCGGAATTAGCGCCCGAAGTCTTGGAAGAAATATTGCGGGCACAGGAAGAATATAACCGGCTGCAAGATTCTTATTTGCAGCAGCAGATAGCGGATGCGGGACGTTTCTTGACCTTAGATAGCTATGCTGCATTCTCAAGCCTGACCGAAGATGAGCGCAGTCAGCTTTACATGCAGCTGGATATAGCCCCGGCAGCATATGCAATAACAACCGAGCTATTTACCATAATGGAACACGATGGTTTTACGCTGTCTGACAGCGTGGAGTTAATAAGGATAATGTCCGGCGGGCTGTTTGGTTACATAGAAGCCCGGCAAATACTAGCATCTATACCCTCCGGC
>Ga0123355_10004182_pt1 | contig 20961 bp, 10 predicted proteins | sample TergutEmb28metaG_3_FD_89872 | JGI IMG/M metagenome (GOLD analysis project Ga0123355, IMG submission 89872) | Embiratermes neotenicus P1 segment gut microbial communities from Petit-Saut dam, French Guiana - Emb289 P1 | ecosystem: Host-associated > Arthropoda: Insects > Digestive system > Gut ...
TATTAACGGCCGAAACATGTTGAGCATTGAATAAGTATTGAATAAATAATAAAATAAGTGGCATCAAGTTGGTTTTCTCTTTACTCAACTATAAAGATGATGCACGGTCCCATAAACATAAGACCAACAAATATATTTCTCTACATAAGAAGAACATAATCCAAAAGTATAAAATGATAACAAATTCAATTTAAATGGAAATAAAAAATATTTTCTCCACTTTACAGTCTGTAGTCATGCAGGAAACCCCACAAATGGAGCACCTTCAAAAATTCAGGAGCCTCTCTTTCAGGATGTGATCCTGGGTAAGCAGTTCCAGACATTTTGATTGAATGTGCTGCTTTATCTTCAAGGGTTGAAGGGACTATCCAAACCCTTGAAGATGAAGGTGACAAGTTCCTTCGAAACAGCAGGGACCACTTACCCATTGACACAGAGTTATATGCCACAGGACCAGAATCTTTGATTACACCGTTGTGAAAACGTCAAAACTCGCATATTCAAAATTCTTCTTTCCCAGGCTGTTGAGACTGAACTGTTGAGTTCAGAAGCAAATAAATGTTTGGCTAATAATTTTGATATAACAGCATTGTAATATGACCAGTAAATACAGCAACTTAATCCATGGCCCCACTGTATATCTATTGTGAAATACGGCATTCAGCAGAAAACTCAATCACAGGACTGAGCATTTAAATGAGATGTGGCTTACATGAACCCTTTACAGACAAAACATGTCTGTTTTAGATATATAAGGACTCAGTGCATACCATGCAGGAAACACTCTCCATCATGGTAATACAAAACGAATCTGTTAATGTCGTATAAGGCGAAAGTTTCTGTCATTTTCTGAGCTCTATACAGAACACATAAATGCAAAGTGAGAACCATGTAGAACTTTTTAACGTTAAACCTGGCAGTAAGTAAAGTAACCACTAGGCTTTAAAAGGTTAAAGCCTACGGTAACACATAAATACTCATTCTACAGCTCATCACACTCCCTAAGGGCTGAACTTGGAAAGAGATCCTTCTATACTGTCAAATCTCATATCACCGATGGGCACATTTCGCATTTCTAACCCACCAACATGCAAATTTCTCATCTTCAATAAGATAACATACTACTAATTTAAAGGTCATGTACAACTCACTTACCGTACTCCGCTCTGCTACAATGCCCAGCAGTGCACGCCATCACTGCAACTGCAGAAATGCTACTAATGATCCCTGTAGCATTTGTTACATCACAGCACTAAGGGGTTGGTATGGTGTGTGCTCATTAAAAATGATTTAAACTTATCCACCACTCCGATGCAATCTCGAAGGTACCAACGGATCTTAAAAAACGAGTGGACGAACAACAGCACCGTAGCCTACTAGTTAAGTCAACCTATAAAGGAATGGACACACTGAAATTTCTAGCCATTTGCACTAAAGTAATGCTACTTACACTATTCAAGAATCTGACATTCTATGGAGTAGTCTTACTTGAAAAGATAAAATCATATAACTCGTCAAGAAATTCTCTACCACTCATGAAACCTGATGGTTCTTATCATGTCTGCAAAAACTCTTCACTGAGTCACATGAATCCAGTAGTTCAGGTGTCATCCAAGTCAATGTAACAAATAACAAAAGTAATAAAATATCTGATCACATGACAAGCCTGAGAACATGAGTAAATTCAACTCCTAAATTTATTTACATTAATGTTTTGGTGACAACAATTCCTTGAAACAAACTGTCAACAGTATAATGTAACAGACCTATCTATTACAGCAAAGACAGGCTGAACCAATCACACAACAAACTTCATATTTTCACTGTAATGCCTATGGACATTACAATCCACAACCAGAGTACAAATAGTCTACAAATTATATTTGTAGATTCTACCTGCTAGCAATCACATCATGCTTGTCAAAACACAATAGTGTTCCTACATTGAATTCAGCAGGACCTGCTTAAAAAACTGTTTTCTTACTCTTCTCAGCTATCTTGCATGCAGTCCATGTATGACTCAATCGATATGAGAGTGTAACATTCACTTTTCAGCACTCTTGAATAAATGTGACTGAGCTATTTTACATTACAGTACTAACAACTGTTTATTTATCTTACATTTTCTTGAACGCTTTTGTACTAAGGGCAGGCAAGCATCATGGGCACTGTGAAACAGCAATGGGCTGATCAGTGAGTCTGTTTCGTTTTCCTCTATCATAGAGTCTTATCCCTTCAATTTCTCTCTCTCCATGTGCAGTCTAGGTTTATCATTGAATGGATATCAATGACAGGTTACACTTAAGACAACCCTCATATACCACTTTTATTCCTTTGTTGCACTCAACTGAATATGCAAGAAATCACATTCATATTCAGTATCATACTACCTACCTTACTTCACAATTATTTTGCTGAGAAGTTGCTAGCCATTCTGCTACTGAAGTAATTTGATACCTCTTATGGAATGCAAAAATGCATTGCTTTAGTTACAAGATCCTGCCACTGGACCCCATATAAGAGTTAACAGGCTTATATTTAACTGTGAGGAGTTATTAGCTTCCACGGTAGACGACCCTGACTTCTCACTTGCAGCTATATTCCACATCTGGAGGTCATCTCCTTAATCCACATCCTGAAAACATATCATGCCAAGTTGACGTGCCAACTGAAGCAAAATTATTTATATATGACTCAATGGTCTGATATATTTTCAAAGAACAAGACCACAAGAGGGATATTCTATTGAATTTCATGCAGTGTTAGGAAAATAATGCTCTAATCCAGTGCTGAAATGGGTTAACAAATTGTAGCTGAAGCAAACTGAATTACACAAATTCATGGCATATCTTTCATATTCTACATGCTGTGTGTGCATCATGTGTTATACAAACACATCTAGAAATTGTACAACAGCAAATTTCATAATTATGTGCAGCATGTATCTTGTTAAAGCTGATGAATTAAAATATGATAAATAATTATTTTACTAACCGCACCAGTCTGTTGTGATATCATGGTAAAACACAAACTTTCCCAAAGGTGACTTTGTATATGCTCTGTGATTGCCAGCAAAGAGAAACATTCATTTTCAGGATTAACAATTATCTGAGTTCTAATCCACCACTAACTAATCAATTATTCATCTGGCCAATAAATATTCTATACCGACTGTAAGTGTGGCAACACTACAATTGCAGTCAGTACAGAAAAGAATGAATACCAGTACAGAAAACAGCTGTAACCTGTATTATGGCTATCATAACATCCATCGCTTTTTACACTTGCCCATTTCTAATGGTGATTGCAATGACGAACACCGTATGTGGGGTGAAAAAGTGACCAATATGAACCCAGACCACATTCTTTCTCTTCCTGACCTGAACGCAGTTCCTTGCACAACTGCACATGACATGAATCCCTTGAGCAATTGCATTAAAATTTTTCTTGTGAATTACATTTTCTTGCTACACCAAGGCAGTCAAAGTGCAAGTCGCGATTTTGTTACACATACAAACCTGGGAATCGATCCGATTCAACAGTGAAAACTGGAGCATTTCCCAATTCGGTGATATGTTCTGGCTCAATATAGTTACATTTTCACACACAGCAATAACATTCATCATGTAAAACTCCTTCGTGCAAAGAAATTGTACGAAATAAACTACGTTTTTTTTTTTCTTCACGTTTCCATCCAATAAATTAGCATAATCGATCACCAACCTATCCACTGAGACCACTGAGGTTAAAGCCCTACAGCAACATTTCAAACTCGACTAGCCAACCACCCTACGTATCATACTTATGCCTTATCAGCTGTCAACATGAAAAGGAGAAAATTCCCTTTTGTTTCTTTTGCATGGCACGCACGTTTTATATTGGCAAACACGGATCGTATGCGAAGAATACAGTGTATATATGGAGATGAATTCACGTTAATCTGAGTAGGCCTTGTTTTCAGTATACTTGATCGCACAGGATGAACCACAGATAAAAGAACGATGAACGCGCTATCTGTAGCCCATGTATTGAGAAAACAGACAATGGCGACATGAATGTAGCGTGTGTTTGGAAACGAAAGTGTATAACTAAGTGTTGGAATTTGTTACTATTTCCAGAACAGAACTGGATTGGGTGTGACTTATTAACAAATATATTGCAATGTGTTGGAATGTTTGTAAGTGTTAACATTGTCGAGTTGTAGTTATTATTTACACTACACAAATCTCGGTACTTCAGTGGTCCAGAACCGAAAAAGTTGACAAATGAAACCGACTCGGTCAGAGTACTGGGATTAAAATGTTGAAGTAAGTTCAGAGAGAGCATGGAATTGGTGCATTGTTAATTTATAATCATGCTGAGAAGTCGTTTAATTTTGATTGTGTACCCTGAAGGGTGTAATAAATTGTAAGGTTAGGTCAAAGATTGAAATACATAAATGATATGTTCACCCAGATCAATGTTAAGAGTACAGCACACTGATGTTTTGAAGTAGTTCAGTCATTACTACCTTGGAATCTTTATTTCAGAAGAATTCCAGAGACTTTTGACTTGAGGATAAACAGAGGAGGTTAATGAATAACGAAGGGATGGTAAAGTGAAGGACATGAGCCATAACATTGCAGGGATGGCGCCCTTTGTCAGGTATGAGTAGGTAGCAGAATTATTTTTAATCTGAAAATGGTGTACCTAATTAAAGTGTAGTTTGTTAATTGTGTTCTTCATTGGCTGAGTGTGGTGCTAAGGTATGTTATGAGAAATATCATAAATTTTTTTTAACACTGATTGGTTGTACTCTGTATACAGCATGCCAAGGGGGAGGAACCACATGTACTTCCAAAGTCCTGGGGGGGATACACAGCATATGCAACGAGGCCCTTGTTTCCATGATGAGCGTAATGAGAAACATCTGGGAAACTCGTGCGGGTAATGATAAACTGCCTGGTACTAATGATGTTAACCTACTGCAGAAAGGTGTATAAACTTAGTAGTGGGTCTTGGCATTAGCTTACATCAGTTGTTAACTGTTCGATCAGAATGCCACTGGGAGGACTGGGGGAATTCAAACCCCCTGCAGGTGCAGTCCCTGATCCACCCCCTACGAAGAAGAAGCGGCGGACCTCCAATGCAACTACAGCTCCAGCTCAACCAACACCAGCATTGCAGGATCTTCTTCCACCACCACTTTCAGGTAACCTTTACATTTAACATATTTATAAATTTATAGTTATTTTCATTTCTCATGGGCTCATTTTTATTAAACTGAGTGCAGTTGTTAGTTACATTTATTTAACATCAGTATTACTCTGATTATGTACACATAAGTTTTGTATTACATAAATGGTTTAATTACAGTATATCAAAAAAGTTTGAGTGAAATGTGGTAAGACTGAATGTGTCTGGTTCACAGTATGAAGTTTATGTATAAGCAGTCAGATAATGAGAGTCATGAGAAATAGATTGTAGCAAAGAAGGGGCCTAATGCAGTAGACTGATGTAGAGGTTTTTAGCGGCTGTAGATTGTGAATCAAATTTATATATTATGGTTCATTGTGACTAATTGGGAAGAGTGTGTTGACTGTATGAGTGCACACTTGCAGAATGGCTGCACAAATCACAAACTGTATTCAGAGTACAGTATAGTCATTGTGCCTAAGGGTTATGATTGACAGGGCTGCACTGGAGGTAGTGTCTTGTTTGGATTCTCTTCACATATCACTTTGTTATGTAATACTTGCTATTTGTGTTCATATATTTCATTGCTGCATTATGAATATAGTAGATTGAGGTTATCAAGTGCTGTAATAGGTATCAGCTGAAGTGTCTAAAATAGTTTTCTATCAACATTTAAATGTGATACAAGAATTTCAGATACATGTATATGCATGAAAATAAACCCTTTTGATTGAGTACATTACAATTACAGAAATAGAATTATGAAGACTGTATCTGTCTAACTGGTGTAATTTAATGTATGGTATCTGTGTCAGGACTAATATACAAATTAAAGAAAAATTATTTTTGACTTGAATAGAAGGACAGACAAAGCTATAGGCTTGTGGTGTGATCCAATTTGAAGTGAAACTCATGAAATTTTTTACGTACCTGCACGTGGGGAATTGTACCATAGAGCACATTGAGCCAATGCTGCATTTCTTGTGATGTGCATTGTAGCATAGGAGGATCAACTGTTGAAGTGGCATTGTTGATGCGAGTCATCAGTCCCTGTGACTGCTGGGTTGCGCACATTATCCTTAACATACCCATGTACAAAGAAGGTGAGGGGTCTATGTGTGTGGAGTGAGGTGACATGTCCACCAACCAGGAAGTTATTTGTTCAGATACTCATGAAAATTAGTTTGCAATGAGAGGAATTGCCATCTAGTTCCAGAATACCATACAGGTGCAGATACTGAATCTGCTGCAGTAAGTAAAGTTCATGCATGTCTGTCTCATCATTAAAGAAAAAATGCCCCACTTAAGTAGTTGTACATTAATCCACACCATACATACTCTCACTGAAAGCATGTGGATTTTCATGGCCTCAGAAATACACACTGTGTTGGTTCATTTTATCCAGTGTAAAAGGTGGTTTCATCCAGAAACATACAGCTTAGGCAGCGCTGATCTCTGAAGCAGTTCAGCATGTCCACTGCAACATGGAAATGTCATCAGAGCTCAGATACTGTACAGCTGTAATTATCATGAGAGCAGCTTTAATCTTCAGTGCAGCACTTTATGCATGGTTGCTTGTGGCATCACCAATACATATAATGCAGTGTGACACTTGTTGTGATTGTTTACAAACTCACGCATGTCACTACCATTCTATTCACTGACACTTGGATGTCAACTTCTGTGCCAGTGAGGACAATGCCAATTTTCAAAGTCATACACTGTGAATCCTTTATCTTCTTGTTATTTAACAGTGCTTTCCTATAATGTCTAGATAGTTCTTTTGCACCTCTTTATCATTTTCATTTCAAGAAAACCTGCTAACACAAGTGGTAACTTCTGTCTTGTTCTCACACACATATTTGCTCACAAACTGTGCCTGCCTTGCAGGCTTATGTCTTGGTGGTAGTAAAACTTTCAGAGTTTTTCTGCAAATTACCACAAATCACAAGTGCTTGTTAACCAACAGTGTTGATCAAAACCTGGGAGATACTTCACACACAGTGTATAACTGTGACAGGCAGCGTTCAGTTGGTGTCTTGTGACTATGGTGTGACACCTTCTCAGTTCATGGAGTTTACAGACAGATTTCCCTGCTGTTTCATCTTATTTTTATGTCAGCTGCAGAGGTTAGAAATGACAAATTATGTGATGATTAAGAATAATGATATGAGAATAATGTGTGTGCAGTAGTAATTGTACATGCATTAATGTTCTGCACCGTTTTCTCCATATAAGCTTCATCCAGCCATAAAGAAACATCAGAGTTGCCATTGGGAGTCAGAAGTAACTTTCTTCACTGAGGGTGAGAAAGGTGCATGTAACAAGTCTCAAAAGTGATGATAAAACTCATTTCTTTGTTACAGAATTGTCAGTTACAATTTGTTTCAGGTCAGACCATATGTGAGGTACTGTGTCTAATATGTGTTTGATGTTACACACAGTTAACAGGAAGAAGCTACATCAGTGGCTTTTTTCTCCCGTTTTCCTGCACCCACTATACTAATGTTAAAGAAATTTGAAATAATTTCACAGGACTTACTCCTTAATTTCTCCTTCCTTTGCTCCTAATTGCATCTTTCTCTTCTGTATTTATATCTGCTTCAGAGTATGTTGTTTTGAGTGAGCTGACAAGATATATGAGTGACACCATATGGTGGCGTCTTGATGGTGTCAGCCGTAACAGTGACGTTCTTTCTGTTGAGATTCATACCTTGTTATTGTAGAGCTGTTCTGCAATTTTTATAAGATGTCCCATGGGCATACTTTTCTTCTCTGTACACTTCCAAAGTGCAAATATATTTTAAGTCATTTGGTAGAAGAAGTTTATCCCCATAGTCAGTTGCCTGTTGTCATCTGCAGTTCTTGATGGCCCAATTGTCATACAGTATTGTGGTTTTCTCATTATACACAAAATAAAATGCAACACTTTTAGGAAGATCTTCCAGCACCGTAATATTCCTGCTGTTAAATACTCAGATCCATTCCTGCATATTCAGTGTTTCTTTCACCAGAGCTGCACATTATAGCATCTGTTAGTTTTATAATTGCTGCTTTCAACTCTTGTTCTTCACTTTATCATAGAGCAATATAATTTTAGTTGGCAGAATGGAGTGGAACATATTTATCACCTGGAATCACACAGCTGTGTTTAATTTTGATCACTTCCAACATTTCAGTCTCATTTTAGATTTTTTTAAATTGATGGTCCAGAGTTTCTTCCCGAACCACGCAGTTCCATACATCTACTGTCCTACACTAATTTCATCTGTGTTGTTATAAAAAATTTCTTAAATATGGTGCAATAGTTGGACATATTCTTTTATCACCTGCAGTACACTTGGATTCTGCAACAATGAATCTTTTGTTTTTATTTCTTCTTAATCAGAGAGAGATTTATTTTAATGTTACTCTTCCTCTGAAAATATGGCACTTCATTAGGTAACTGCAAGAGGTAAGCAATATATTAACATCAGCGATTAACCGGTAGGGCAATGGCATGATCTGAATTGCTGCAGTTAACTGACAGATCATCAGTGGAATCCAAGGTGTTCTCCTGTTTGTTCAGTTCTCTGTTCTCTCCTGCTGTCTTTTTGCATATTTGAATATTAATGGGAATACTGACATCACTTTTCGTTTTGTTTCTTGTACCTTCATTACGTTTTATACTTTTGTTTATTTACAAACCATGTGTATTGCAGCACACGTATCTGCTGCTTTCACATTCAACAAATTGTGTTGTATCAATTCAGTAGAGAGTGCCAAATTTGTTTTAATTTTTACATAATGTAATTTATGTGTCTTTGTGACTTGTTGATGAACATCTTAACCCATAAATCTATGCTTGCCATCCTTAATTATTATAAATATATTACAAAAATTATAAACCAGCATAAATAAATACATTAATTAACATCCCAAACATAGAGCAGCAATTTTTTTATCTTCTCTATGAATAATAAAGTAGGCAGTTCTTCCTGTCATACCTGTTCCCTATCTTGTTGGGTTGTAGACATAACTGGTAATTTAACAGTACCAATTCTGTCACTTCTTAAAATCAACATAACCCACAAGTAATATTCACTGAAACTGTGGTGATCAAGATATAATGAGCTCATCTCTTGCTAACCACTATGATTACCAGCTGGATTCCACTTTCTTGGTTTTTCAAGCCTACCTATATGTTGTTAAAGATGAATCCCCATTCTGAGAGCTGTCATGGTACAGCTGACTGCTAGATGATGTACTAGATAACATTTTACAGCTGGCCTTGCTGTTTACAGTATGTTACAATTCTTTTCAGTGTCATGGCCCATCATAAAATTTCAATCTGATGTGCCAGAATACTGTCAAGATTATTTTAGTAATATGTCACTAACATATTATTCTGATCCATTTCAAACAGGATATGGAGATACAATTGTTGCATCAAACCCTTTTGATGACACGCCTCCTCAGCTTCCTCCCTCGATGGGCATGGGTCATGGGCATCATGTCCACATGAATCATCACCACCACCACCATCACATGGGTGGCCCACCTATGGGTGGTATGAGCCCTATGAACAACATGAGTGGCCCTCCTATGTCAAGCATGGGTGGACCACCTATGAATAGTATGGGAAATCATCCCATGAGTGGTCCTTCTATGAACAGTGGCCCAATGGGTGGTCCTCCAATGAACAGTGGTCCTCCTATGGGCAGTCCAATGAACAGTTGCGCACCAATGGGAAGTCCGATGAGCAGTGGACCTATGAGCGGCCCTATGAATTCAGGTGGTCCTATGGGCAGCCCTATGAATAGTATGGGTGGCCCCATGATGAACAGTGGTCCTATGGGAAGTCCAATGGGCCCTCTGGGGAGCCCGATGAACAATATGGGTGGTGGTCCTATGAACAGTGGTCATATGAATAATGGGCCAATGGGTGGCCCCATGAACAGTGGTCACATGAGTGGCCCCATGGGTGGGCCGCCAATGAACAGTATGGGAGGCCCAATGGCTGGTCCTCCCCTGAACAGCAGTCCTATGGGTGGCCCACCTATCAATAACGGTCCTATGGGTGGCCCATCAATGAATAATGGTCCTATGGGAGGCCCTTCAATGAACAATATGTGTGGGCCCTCAATGGGGGGCCCATCAATGAACAGTGGTCACATGGGAGGGGGAATGAATATGGGACAGATAAATAATATGGGCAGTATGAGTCCAATGAATCACCACCACCATTCACCTCACCAGCATCCAATGAGCAATATGGGCCCAATGGGTGGTATGGGAGGCAACATGGCACCAGGAATGCATCACATGGGCATGCATGGCCCTCCACATGGCTTCCCTGGTCCAGGAATGGGACCCAAACCCATGCCAGTTTCTGCAGGCAAGGTAAAGACTGTTGCAGCTATAATCTCAATCAGAATAGAAGTGATGAGATTTTTTTTTTTTTACAGGCTCTGATTAATGGCTTATTTTTTAATCTCAGGTATATCCCCCGGACCAGCCAATGGTTTTCAACCCACAGAATCCCAATGCACCTCCCATTTATCCTTGTGGTACCTGCCATAAGGAGGTTCATGACAATGACCAGGCCATTCTCTGCGAGTCAGGCTGTAATTTCTGGTTCCATCGGTAAGATTGGTTAACTTTGTTAATGTTAGAAACACATGTGATGAACATATTAACATTTTAAGTCCTAAATTTAGATTTATATGGCACCCTTTTTCAGTGTGAACCAGAGTGTCCCATCTCAGTTCTGAATACCTAATCTGGATTGCTAACAGTTCTGTACATATGGGTCTGCAACATATCTGTTTTGAGTACTGACTTCATCTAAGAAATATATTCACTTCTTTGCATTTTTAAAATTTGTAATTATAGCTGCTAATGTAGTTAAATAAGCAATTATTGACTCTAGAAGTAGTGGTTCTGGAGATTGGAATTGGCATAGAAGTTCTCTGTGTTAAGGGCCCTGCTTACTGATAAATACAGCAAAAATACTTAATATTATTAATTACAGTAATAGTTGCAGTCTGTGTAGTCTGTTACTCACAAGATACATTTTTTCAATTCAGTTTTGTGGCACTTTATCAGTTTAAAATTAAGGCTTTTTTTTTTTTCCTCACTTTCAGAGTGTGTACTGGCTTGACAGAAGCAGCCTATCAATTGCTCACAGCGGAAGTGTACGCGGAGTGGGTGTGTGACAAGTGTTTATCTTCCAAAAACATACCACTAGTGAAATTCAAGCCATAATAAATATTTCACTCTTTAACCTCACCCTCTTGTTCCATTCGTGAACAAAATACATACTGATATATTGTCAAGTCAGTCTCCTGCCTGCCGCATTACGGAGAGAGAGAAAAAGAGAGATTTGGCACCGAAGAATATGTGTGCGAGTGTTTGTGTGCGTGCGTGCGTGTGTGTGTGTGTTCTGCTGCTTGTATGTGGGAAAAAGTGATTCAGATAATTTACAGATGTGTGAAATATGTTTGTAATCTATGCATACTTCCTTCTTGGAATTCTTACTTTATGAATCATATTTTTATCTTCTGTTCTTAATACTTAACCTACTGTACTTTTGACAAGAGTGTTGATTTTATTTTTAGGTACTAGGCAGCTAACCTTGTTCCATAAGTGACAACACAATCATTTTTCGGACCACTATATAGTAATTGTGTTCATATTACTTATTAATTTACAAAATTGAGGCAATTTTTTGTGACTTGTCTTTTTGAGATGTTATATCGTATTTTGAGATAATTTTTTGTACATACGAGAAAACTATTGCGTGGTCGGGTTTTTGTCATGTAAGTTTTTTTCCTGTAAAATAATCTTTTATGACAGTACCTATGTTGCATGATTACATGGTCACAAAAGAGCTTTTTTAAAGTAACGTCATCTTTAAGTTCTGAAACTTCATCATAATTAAAATTAAATTTACAGGTCTTGTAACAATCTTCATACTTAACAGTTCAAATTTTACTGAGTATGCTAACTACAAAAGGAAAAATGTGCATAGTTTATTTTTTATCATGTGAATAAATATATTAGCAATAAAATTTGTTATACATTATAATATCTGTTGATCTTATTTTGTTACTAAATTTGTTTTTCAGCTCAAGATTCTATTTCATTCATAATAATATTATTACTGGTAACTTTAAATAATTATGTATGCAATAAATTTTTTGTTTATGGTCTTGTTGGGGCAGTGATTATGTAGACTCACATGCACAAAGTGAAATTTTGTTAATGTATTTTTAACAGTCCATTACTACTGAGTTAAGAAAAAATTTCACTTTGTAAACATATTTTCTTGGCTGCACTGTTCACAGGGCCAAAATATCCACATAAATTGTTTTTCACTATTCATTTTTATGGCAGTGTGAATAATATTTACTGTGATTAACAGTTTAAAACCAATTATGATGAACAGAAATCTTACAGTCCACAGTGACATGATTGTTACAAATTCAAGTAGCTTTTTAATTCCAATATATACTCTGTTTTCTTTTTTCAGATATCTTAGACTGTACTGGTCAGTATTAGTTGCTGAAGAATTTTCAGGTTACCAATGCATGATAAGGGTACCTGTCAACATTTTGTTACTCAGAATGTTGGGAATACTGAAGTAGTTCACAAAGATGTCTTACTACAGTGTACTTACAATCATACGAAAGATGTTTCACTGTACTTATGTTAAGAACTGAGCTAACATAAAATTTCATTACAAATACATTGTGTAAGTATGCAACATTTACCCCATGCACTACTGTAGGTACCTGAGACACAAGCAGCATAATACATTCACAACGTTACACAAAATACACACCACCCAGCAAAGACATTGAAAATTAACAAACTAAAATAGCTCAGGCAAACATACAATTTTTGAAATTACCTTCAGTACCACATACTCGTGTTTTCTAAAAACTACTGATGTGAACTGTAAGGAAATAAGTTTTATGTAAGATAGTGAAATTATTTCAAGACATGAAATCTGGGAAATTTTGCAACAGTATGAAGTTCAGTTATGATTTTGCATAAATACCAGTGATAGTATTTTTCATTATCTCTATAGCTATAAATACATTATCTGACTTATTCAAATTTCTGGATTACTTAGTTACATATTCCTATTTCCATTTTCATTATTTAACTGAAGGTTTAAAAAAACTCTGCCTTGTCACTTACAAAGAGGCAACAGTGAATGAAACTTCTATCTGCTACTGTCTTATCCCGTGAATCTGTTAAGCCTGTTATCTTTGGCCCCATATACTGTTTTGTGTTTTGACAAGCTTAAAAGAGCCAACAGGACTACAGGTTTCCCTGATTCAATTCTTGTCTGCCAAATGCTGTATTTATAATTGCAAAAGCCATAATTGTGACACTAGCACAGGTAATTCCAAGTAATTTGTGCAGTGTGTATGTACAATTTACAAGCAAGATAATTTTGGAATTGTGGGTTTCTTGTTATTTGTTCTTACTTTCTGCTTTTATCTGAATACTGAAGGGTATACTGTAATGTGTGATAATTTTAATAACCCTCATAAATTCATTTTTCTGCAGGCTACTGTTTAAGTTTATTCACTATTGTGCCAAATAGCCAAGATAAAATTCAGCAGTACAAAAGCTGAGGATAAAGAATCAGTTTAATCTATATTTCTTTAGATATTCCATGGTGAATAGATCTTGAAATATGAGAATTTTATTGTTTGTTTCATCAGCTTCAGCTTCGTCTTTTGTTTCACCACCACCACCAAAATCATCATCATTATTCAAACTACCAGTCTCCCACATTTGAGTAATGTAATGCCTATGTATAAAGCTATTTATAAACCATACTGTTAGATACCACAATATGCTTTACTGCAGATACTGTTATTTCTTTTGGGAAGTAAAGTTTTACATATGAATAACTACAATGCATAACATTTTAATCATCTCTGTTATGAAAGAATTGGGTCAAAATGATCATGGGACAATCTGAACTTTCCTGTGGTATAGGATATGAAAAGAAAATGTGTCATCATCAAGAAGATGAACCCACTTACAAAGTGTTGCACACTCCTGCTAATTTTAAAACATTTATCTTCCCACTTCTGCTGTAGCTGAGTTTATTGAAATATACTGCCATAGTTATCTGAAACTACGGTGACATTTTGCTGTTCAGGTTCTGTGGATCTGATTTACACAGAAATGGAAGAAAAAATAATGAAATCACTGCACTGTACCTTGTGTCCAGGGCATATACTGTCAGGTACAGTATATCATAATTACTACTGCCCAGTAAAAACATCATTTATATAACTTTTTGAAACTGGTCCCTTAACTAAAAATGTTCTCTCTAAAAAAAGACGTGGAAGCTTCAATTTACAACCTGAAGGAATGCAAATAGGTCCTCCCAATTGATAAGTCATGCTTGGCTTAGATCAGCCCATGGTTCCTGAAAGGCCTCTTTCATTTCCACCTTCCATGGTCCTCAAAGACTCTTTGTTTGCCTTCCCTTCTATACCTGCAGAAGGGAAATTTTTTCTCCACTTACCCTGGAATAGTTCCCGTTTTCTGGGCCTGTGGTTGCCATTTGCCAGTCTTGGTCGCATCGCCCTTTTCCCCAGGCTCTGGCCAGTACTACCCTCTGGGGCCCACTTACATATAAGCAGCCACTCTCCTAACCTGGTTCACTCATACCCTGAAAATGGAGGCAGTTTCCCCAGCCAAAACTTGTTCCCCATGTATCAAACTATGCAGTGTCATAATACCGAAGACCATAATGTGAGTTTTCACCACTGTGAATGATATACATCTTTATCTGCACAGCATACAAATCCTCCAAGTTGTTTCATCACATTGAACAGTAAAAATAGTTACTGCCATTTATTCAGGGTCTGTGAACTGCTAGACCCTGTGGATGGTGGCAGTATGCTCCTCTGGTGTCTTGGTAATCAGTCAGAATTGTGTAATGTTGCTATAAGACTTCGATCTTCAGCAACAGCAATGTGAATACTTCAATTCTTGTGAATAAAAAAAGTTTATTATGTATACACATTCAGATTGTCATTTGATATTTTCTTAATATTCAGCATTTAATTCATTCTAAGAACAGCAGGAGATATTTCTTTCTAAATGGCATCAGAATGCTTATCAATTCCCAGTGACATACCTGTGAAAGGTCACTGTAACATGTTTATTACCTGAACTATACTATACTTTTTTCCAATAGTTTCATCACATTGATGAAATTTCATGTCGTTTCGTTTTCCTAATTTCTGTATTAGGTATAAATATCAAATAACAACCCGCATTACAGAACATCTGCTAGTAAGGAACAGAACTTACCAAATATCATAGATGACTAGAATAGCTCAACAAGAATGAAAAGGCACAATATAAGCTTGACAAAATTCCTGCTGTAAGTAGTGGGTACATCAGGATGGTTCACCTCAATTCAGCTAAAACTCTGATTCTGAAGGTGATGTTCCCTCCTATCCAATTCTTGAAGCTTATGTGTGTTCGTAACAGAACGTGCCATGTGTGTCTTGGTAATCCAAACATCTTTGCCTTTGTCGGCCCCTTCTTTTAAACGGATGACACAAGGAATGTGTGGGCGCATAATTATTGGAGCATTGTTGCATGTAATGCTCAGGCCTGTTGAAGATACATTTGGTTATTTTATTGAAAATCACAGTTCATTCTTAGAAGCAGGTAAAAGTAGGAAAACAATGGTGCTCTATACTTCTCAGGCCCCCATGCTCTGAAGACTACAAGAGGATTCAACCTGCTCAGTTGTCCAGCACTATGCCAGGCCAGTCTTGGTCTCTGACCTCATATGTGCTGGAGGTGCCAAATGGCATGTTCCTCCAAAATGTAGGTAAATTCCCCAGAAGACGGTACTTTAGAGTCATGATGTGAGAACCTCCAATACTGAATACTGTGCTTAATAACCAAATATATGACAATTTGTGACTAATTCATCATTTGAAAAATGGGAAGTGGCCTTTTACTTACACAAAAAGTTAAAACACACTTGTATAGGCAATTTTGTGGTAACTGAATATTGTGAAATGAGGTCATTTTATATTCAGGTAAACACAGTAATATTACATGGGTACAAATAATTCAGTATTTGCACAGTCTTTCAGTCTCACATATAAAAGTAATGTGGCTATCAAGAATCCCTATTTATGATATATGGACTGAGTTTCTTGCGTGTTACTGTATAAAACTGCCACAAATACTAACCTAGCACCATCTGACATACTCAAAATGTTATGCCCACACAATATGTCTCAGTTCAATGTAGTCTGTACACTGGTAATGCCACCAACTCTGCACATCCTTTGCCTGGCTAGGTAGTCCATACTATATGGCATGCCCTTGGACACAAACAACTTAAATTCCTGTTAATGTTTTCATAATTACTAATTATGATATCCCCTCATTACTGCCCAGGTGCTCAAGCATGTGAAGGGACCCAAGACAATGTGTGTCAGAACTCTGATCAATCATTCTAGTTTTTCATACAGTCAATATACATGATAAGAGGGGGTTTCTTTAACACTATATATACATCGAGAAGTTCTGTAACAGCAGCACGCAAATATTTATAACTATCATCACAGACCTTGCCTGATGATGTTTCCAGAAAGAAGAAGGTTTCATTATGAATGCTTGCTGTCATATATTCAATGTGAGGCTGTCTAGAAATCCTAACAAACCATAGTCTTAGCTTAGATGAAAGTCATTCAGAACAAAGTTCATTGGATTCATATAGTGACAGAGAAAATTGTGTCAATAATTGTGTGCCAATTGGCACATTGGTGAATTATGATAAAGAAAAAGAGTGTTCAATGATTTCTACCACCTTGCAGAGAACAGGAAAATTTTTCCTAGAGAATTCAAGCCATAAGTGACACGAATAGCACCGTGAAGTTTAACAGAAATTTTCAAACAAAAATACTGTATGTTACTTAAAACTGAATTTGGATTAGAAAATTCAAAGGCTACATCAGACAATCCAGACATGCTCATTTATATCCTCCTTAACCTCACATGTTACAGATGACAGCAACCCAAACACAACATCAAAAGCATTCATCTGATATCCTTTAAATGTTTCTACCAATCTATAAACCTTCCTCTGGTTCATCCAGTTAGTGCCATACAGTGCGACCACTTCCTAACTTGTTACATCTTCTGGCCACATACAACCATGTTATAGAATGGTTGTTCTTTACTGCAGTTTAGCAATGTTTAAGCACTAACATGATAGATAAAGCCAACCACATGCAAAGGAAAAAATTCACATTGTTAAATGACCGTAATTTTTGGTGATGCCAACATTGTTAAATTACCATAATTTTCAGTGATGCCAACATCACTACTGACATAAACTGAAACTGTCCCTAATTTCTAGTATGTTAAACCAACAGACACTTGATTTGTTGATTTAACATAGCAGAAATTCCACAAAATTCATGGCACACAATGTACCAAGATGTCCCTAATCTGATACTCTGGTTCATAAAATAAGGAAAATAACCTACTAACTTGATTAGAAATTGAGTTATGTCAATGTATGTAACACTTATTTTTCCAAAATGGTATCCCTTATTAATTACACTCACACACATGTGCGGTCCTACATGAACTGCATGCCATGATATTTCCTGAAGTTCACATGTACTACACACAAGGGGGGGGGAAAAGAAGAAAAAACTGAAACATTACTTACGAGGATTTGGATCGGGGAAGAAATTACTCCTACTGATTTCACGTGGAAAATGAAGCTGAAACATTAATAATATATATGAGAGGTTCAACATACATACAATTTTCATATGATACTAGACTATAAGTTTTTGAATGCATAAAATTTTCCCCTTGCCAGCCTCATTGTTTGCTACATTGTTGCTGATATTATCAGCCAGTGGGGGAAACAAAGACACCCTGTACATCTTCTTTCCTTCTAAAACAGGTAAATAAAATAGGCCAATTAAAAGCTCAATACCAGCATTGCTTCCAACCTAATAAAATACGTAGCATACAAAGACACGAAGATTAATAAAGATATCCAGATTATGGGGTGTGCCACTGCATACTCTGGTGGATATGAACCAAACTACTCTGCTCAGAATGGCAGCACCTTACTCTGAAACATGAGTACCTGCCTACTAAAATACATGGTCAGAAAGTGGGCTTCAGCACGGTAACTAGCATGAGAACTGAAATCTCAAGAAGACTAATACATGTACTTCTACTGGTATCCATGATAAGGGCCTGTTAGTTACATGAGATAATTCACACAAATACAAATCCTATATGCATCATAAATGCATACATCAACAACGTGCCCCCAGTCAAGGGGTATATTTCAATTTAGATTTACTTACGTTCTATACTGCCAAGTCTGCTTAGCTGTATCACATGTCACTTATGGTCTACCAACAACAGTAAGCTTGAGCTATGCCAGCTGGCAACTTACAAATAATTTATGAAATGATAATCCCTAACTTAAAAATAAAATATGCTCACAAAGGTTAAAACAGAGCTTATTAAGTTTTTTAATTAATTTAAATATCACATCTATTAAATTTTCACTCTCAGAATGCCATTATCTTATGATTTATGTTCTGTACACAGTTCCTGGCATTCAGATATGCTACATACTACAATTAGTTATTTCTTATATCACGAGGTGGTATGACTATAATCTTACTATACCTTACTAGAATCTGGAAGTATGGATGGAAGTTTTCTACTGGTTTCATCTTCAGGATATGAAATGTTATGCTCCTTTCTAGGCAGTTTAAACTTCTTCTCATCAACCAAATTCAAAAAACCATTTTTCTTCATGGCACGGGTGATCTGCACACACACACACACAGAATTTACATAGTTATGGAAATCAATGGAGAAGAGTTCTTCTTGAGAAGCTGAAGGTCACTTAGCCTATCAAGAAACTCCTCACCTCTCATGAGACCAAAGGTTCATTACGTTGCCCACAACAGCCCACCATATATGAGAACCTGTGTCACATCTTGAAACACTCAGGTTTTTCAGTTGACAAACTGTGAAACCCTAAGGAGAACCAATACCATATTCCTCAAGGAGACAATTAATTTTGAGGAGTACCCACGGCAGATATTCCATTCACTTTTTTTAATACCATCAGGTTAGGAATATCAGTTTGCATTACAAGGGTTCCACAAGTTAGGAACATCAGTATGCATTACAGTGGTTCCACAGTTTAGGAATGTCAGTATGCACTACAATGGCTGTTCCACAGTTTAGGAATGTCAGTACACATTACGATGACTCCACAGGTTAGGAATATCAGTATGCATTACAATGGTTCCACAGATTAGGAACGTCAGTATGCATTAAGTGGTTCCACAGGTTAGGCATGTCAGTATACACTACAATGGTTGTTCCCCAGGTTATTAACATCAGTATGCATTACAATGGTTCCACAGATTAGGAATGTCAGTATGCATTACAATGGTTCCACAGATTAGGAATGTAAGTATGCATTAAGTGGTTCAACAGGTTAGGCATGTCAGTATGCACTACAATGGTTGCTCCCCAGGTTATTAACATCAGTATGCATTACAATGGTTCCACAGATTAGGAATGTCAGTACACATTAAGTGGTTCCACAGGTTAGGCATGTCAGTATGCACTACAATGGTTGTTCCCCAGGTTATTAACATCAGTATGCATTACAATGGTTCCACAGGTTAGGAATGTCAGTATGCACTATAATGGTTGTTCCCCAGGGTAGGAACAACAGTACACATTATGATGGTTCCATAGGTTAGGAAGGTCAGTATGCATTATGATGGTTCTATAGTCTAGGAACATCAGTCTGCATTACAGTTGTTCCAGACGTTACAAAGATCACATCTGAAATTTATACCTGACTAAACGATGTAATTATTTTGTCCCAAAAACAAACCCCACAGGGGGCCATGTACTTTTAACCCGTTTAAAATGTTCCCCAGCAGGACTTCCTGATGAGTAAGTGTATTTTGTAATTTAAGGGTCTAAATTCTTCCAATGTGAAAGTAGTCCCTAAATTGCCGAATGCTGATGTTACAGATTATCTTAAGGTCAGTGACAAATTCTAAGCTTATTGACCAAAAAAGTAATGACTCTCCTTGTGTGGTATGTTTCCACTGAAGATCTTTGACAAATAGTTCCCATGTTTTTCAGGTACCTTTTAGTGTATGTCAAGCACTTGCAGAAGAATTGCATTCTTTTTTAATTTGTGACTGTGCCAGTATTACTGTGTGAGTATTATATGTAGCAGTGCTGTTTAGTGACAAAATTGTGCAACATGGAATGAGAAGGTTTAAGTGCAGAAATGTAAGGTGATGTGAAGATTAAGTCATATGTAGCAGTTATCATTCAACGAATATGAAACCTCATGACGGTCTTCTCCCGCGTGCTGAGCAAGAGACTGAACAGCTGTGACATGAAGTTCCTGACAACGAAGAAGAGGCAGAAGCGTCTATGAACCCAAGCCAACATTTTCTGAGGGCTTCAAAAGAGACAGACATTTCCTCAGCAGCATCTCTGATGTTCCACAGTCCATGACAAGAAATGTCTTCAAGCAGGAATACTACACATGCAATCTGTTCGAAAAGAAATTGAAGCAAACAACCTTGACAAAGCGTGAAGAAAGAATACCAACAAGATGCAACAATATAGATGATTTATTGTCAATTTCAGATGTTGATTATTGACTACAGTCTCGACATGTTTTGGGCATCTTTATGCCCATCATCAGGA
>Ga0123355_10004183_pt1 | contig 20960 bp, 15 predicted proteins | sample TergutEmb28metaG_3_FD_89872 | JGI IMG/M metagenome (GOLD analysis project Ga0123355, IMG submission 89872) | Embiratermes neotenicus P1 segment gut microbial communities from Petit-Saut dam, French Guiana - Emb289 P1 | ecosystem: Host-associated > Arthropoda: Insects > Digestive system > Gut ...
AGCGCATCCTCCACTGGAGTTTATGAAAAATTTGATCCGGTTATACTTTTATCTTTCCGCTCTCGGGTATAACGGAATCAAACTTACCCGAGCGCAAAACATCCCAAACAATTACATATGTGTAATAATACCTATATGCACCGCGGCCAAATATACGGCGGGCAAGGTAAACAACACGCTGTCAAAACGATCCATTACCCCTCCATGTCCGGGCATGACGGCGCCGAAATCCTTAATACCGTACTCCCTTTTGATTGCCGACGCGCTCAAATCCCCCAGCATTCCAATAAGCGAAAAAAATGGAAGGAAAATCCCCAGCATGACAATATCAATGTTTACCGGCCTGCCAAACATCCCAAGCAAAAATTCGAAAAGTATGCCTAGCAATAATATCAGCCCGGTACTTATTACAATCCCGCCGATTGTGCCCTCTATCGTCTTTTTGGGGCTGACTTTTGGCGCCAGCTTGCGCTTGCCAAAAAATGTACCAACAAAATAGGCGCCCGTATCGCTTATCCAGGCCGCTCCCAGGGCAACAAGCAGATAAAACCCCGCCAGCTCTATCGCGTACTGATCCCGGATAAACACTGCGCAGGAAAAAAACAGCGGGACAGTCAAACCCAGAAAGAATGCCTTACTGCAAATCCCCAAACTCATGGGGCCGAAATTCTTAACAAGCAGCGCAAAGTAGCTCAGCGCGATCAAAAACAATACCGGCAGCGCGATCATGGCCATAAACTGCGTATTGGCAAAGGGAATCACAAAGGCTTGCATAATGCCAAGCGCGGTTAATCCGCGCCAGCGCAGTATACCGGTTGCTCTGTACAGCTCAATAAGCGCCAATGACGAAACAACCCAGATAACCGCGTTAAGCAGCAAGGTATCAAAAAAAATACCTACCACAACGATGACAACTAACAATACCATCGAAGACATTACCCTTACCAGAAGCACCCCGCACCACCTTGTCTGTTATTTAGACTCCGCCCATACGGCGCTGACGCATTGCGTATTCCTCAAGAGCGGCGTCAAAATCACGCGGGCTAAAGTCTGGCCAGTAAATATCACAAAAAACCAGCTCGGCATACGCGCCCTGCCATAGCAAAAAGTTGGATATCCGCCGTTCGCCTCCAGTGCGGATGATCAGGTCAACGTCCGGTTGCCCGGCGGTATACATCCCGTTTCCCAACAGCGCCTCATCTATTTGCTGCAAGGCGATTTCGCCGCTTAATATCCTGCGCGCCGCGCCTTTGGCCGCGTGTACGATTTCATCCCTGCCGCCATAATTGAGCGCTATGTTGACATTGATGCCGTCGTTGCCGGCGCTCTTTTCCTCCACCTTTACGATCATCTCACGCAGGTCTTCGTCCAGCGCGAAGCGTTCCCCCAAAATTCGGGTGCGAACGTTTTCCTTGCGGTAGTTGTCCGCGTTTTTCAGGTACCCGCGCAGCAAATCCATGATGCCGCGCACTTCCTCGGGCGGTCGGTTCCAGTTTTCGGTAGAAAACGCGTATACCGTCAGATATTTTATCCCCCGCTTCATGGCATAGCGCACCACGTCGCCAAAAACTTCCGCGCCTTTTCTGTGTCCCTGACTGCGCGGCAGCCCCCGCTGCTTAGCCCATCGGCCGTTGCCGTCCATAATAACTCCAACGTGGGCGGGCAGTTTGTTTTCTTCCAAGCTGTTTTGCATATCTTAATACTCCATTCGGACAGCAAGCACAGAAAAGCCAAAGGCGCCAGCCTCCAGCTTCCCTTTTTCGTCCTTATCAATTGTGTCGGTCGTCAAGGTTCCCACTATATTTCAAGGATTTCCTTTTCCTTGACAGCGGCAATCTTATCTATATCCTTGCATCTGTTGTCGGTAACGGTTTGGATTTCCTTTTCAAGATTCTTTAAGTCGTCTTCTGTTATTTCGCTGGCCTTCTTTTGGACTTTGGCCCTTTCCACAGCATCCCGGCGAATTGATCGCACCGCTACCTTCGCTTCTTCGGCCTGGCTCTTAACCACCTTGCAAAGTTCCTTTCGCCGCTCCTGCGTAGGCTGCGGAAAAGCCAATCGGATCACATTGCCGTCGTTGTTAGGATTGATGCCCAAATCGGATTTTAATATTGCCTTTTCTATACCGCCCAGCGACGCCTTATCCCAAGGCTGGATAACCAAAATTCGCGCCTCTGATACCGAAATTGCCGCCAGCTGCTGAATCGGCGTAGGCGTTCCGTAATAATCCACCGTTATCTTATCCAGCAGCGCCGGGTTAGCCCGCCCCGCGCGAATGCTTCCCAGGCCGACCTCAAAATGCTCGACCGATTTGTCCATTTTAGTTTGCATTGTCTTTAGTACGTCTTCCACTGCTTTATGCCTCCTTTACCATTGTTCCGATATTCTCTCCCTTGATCGCGCGCACAATGTTTTGCGGATCCCGCAAGCTGAACACCCTTACAGGTATTCCGTTGTCCCTGCACATGGTAGCCGCTGTGGAATCCATCGCCGCCAGCCCCTGCGCAAGAACCTGCGTAAAAGATACCCGCTCAAATTTTTTGGCGTTTGGATTCTTGTTGGGGTCGCTGTCGTAAACTCCATCCACCACCGACGCTTTAAAAATGATATCCGCGTCGATTTCCGCCGCCCTTAGCGCCGCCGCGGTGTCGGTGGAGAAAAACGGGTTCCCGGTACCACATCCGAATATCAGCACCCTTCCCTTTTCCATATGCCGCATTGCCTTGCCGCGTATGTACGGCTCGGCGATCTGCTGCATGACTATGGCTGTCTGAACCCGCACTGTAACGCCCAATGACTCCAACGCGTCCGCAAATGCCAAGGAATTCATAACGGTAGCCAACATTCCCATGTGATCGGCACGCGTGCGATCCATGTCGCCGCTTTGGCGCCCGCGCCAAAAGTTGCCGCCACCAATTACGACCCCTATTTGCGCCCCCATCTGAGCGCAAACACGAACGCTCGACGCTATCGTGCGAACTGTTTCGACGTCAATCCCAAACCGGGACTCCCCGGCCAGCGCCTCTCCACTGAGTTTTAACAGAACCCTGCTGTACGCAAGGGACATACAACCACTCCTTAACAGCTTTAAGAGGAAAATGATATCTTATTATCTTGTTATATTTTACACGAACTTGTCCCGCTTGTAAAGTGCGTATTGACATTATAGGTCATGTCGTTGCCTTTTAACGCATCATTTAAAATACCGTCTTTGAGCTGTAAGGGCACCCGAAGATATAACATAAACTTAACAGGACACCAACAAAAGCTGAGTGTTTCCGCCTTTGCCAACGTCCTGTTATTGTTGATCTTCTGTTTTATAAACTACGATTTAAGCATTCCGGCTACTTCATCGGCAAAGCAGTCTTCTTTCTTTTCAAGACCCTCTCCCTTTTCAAAACGCGTGAATTTTATCACTTTGATCGCTCCGCCAAGAGCCCCGGCTGTCTCTTTGGTGTACTGCTCGACGCTCTGATCCGCGTTCTTTACAAATGGCTGCTCAAGCAGGCAGATTTCCTGGAAATACTTGCCGATTCGGCCAGCTACCATTTTTTCCGCGATATTTAACGGTTTGCCCTCGTTTAACGCCTGAGCGGTCAGTATCTCTTTCTCTTTGGAAATAACTTCTTCGGAAACTTCTTCCTTGCTAACGTACAGCGGCACCGTAGGCGACGCCGCCGCAATTTGCATGGCGATATCCTTGGCATACGCCTCAAAGCCATCCTTGCCGGCAACATCCGTTTCAAAGTTAACCAGAACGCCTATCCGTCCTCCGCCGTGAATATAACTCACATTAACGCCCTCATAACGGACAAAGCGGCGAATCTTCATGTTTTCGCCAATAACCAGAATTTTCTCCCGCAGGGCTTCCTCCACGGTTTCTTTGCCGCCCGCGATGGTCTTGCCCAAAAGGGCGTCAACATCGGCAGGGTTCTCTGCGAGAATTGTCTTTGCGACAGCTTCTACCAAGGCCATAAAATCAGCGTTCTTGGCCACAAAGTCGGTTTCCGCATTAACTTCCACCACCACGCCGACATTGCCCTGCACCACAGAGTACACAACGCCTTCGGCGGCTATGCGATCCGCTTTTTTGGCGGCTGCCGAAAGCCCCTTCTCTCTGAGCAGTTCAACTGCCCGCTCAATATTGCCCTCCGCTTCGGTAAGGGCTTTTTTGCAGTCCATCATTCCCACTCCGGTTTTTTCCCGCAGGGCCTGGACGTCTTTTGCTGTAAATGCCATATCCAAACTTACTCCTTTATCTAAAATTGCTTGGCCGCTTCGGCAGCTTCCTGCGCTGTGTCGGCTTCTTCCTGCTTGGCGGCGTCGGCCGCGTCCATTCCCTGCCGCCCTTCGATTAGCGCGTTAGCCATAATTTGGCTTATCAGTTTGACCGCCCGGATGGCGTCGTCATTGCCCGGAATGATATAATCCACATCATCGGGATCGCAGTTGGTATCGACTATCGCGACAACCGGTATGTCAAGTTTTCTTGCCTCGGCCACCGCGATCCTCTCTTTGCGCGGATCAACCACAAACAATGCGCCGGGCAGCCTTTCCATTGTCTTTATGCCGCCCAAAAACTTTTCAAGCTTCTCGATTTCAAGAGTCAGCTTGGCAACCTCTTTTTTGGTAAGCGCGTCAAAAGTGCCGTCCTCCTGCATTGTGCGAAGCCGCGCAAGCCGGTCAATACGCGTGCGGATTGTGTTCCAGTTGGTGAGCATTCCGCCCAGCCAGCGCGCGTTTACATAATGCGCGCCCGCGCGAACAGCCTCTTCGCGGATGGATTCTCCCGCTTGTTTTTTGGTTCCGACAAAAAGAATCGTTTGCCCCTGTTCGGATAAATCGCGTACAAAGTTATACGCCTCTTCGAGCTTCTTCACCGTCTTTTGCAGGTCTATAATATAGATCCCGTTGCGTTCGGTGAAAATGTAGGTCGCCATTTTGGGGTTCCAGCGTCTGGTTTGGTGCCCGAAATGTACCCCTGCTTCCAAAAGCTGTTTCATTGATACGATGCTCATTCTTTTCCTCCTTTTGGTTTTTTACCCTCCGCCGGGGGTTGTTTTCGGCCCCGCCCGCCATTTGACGGGCCACCGCGCCGAAACCTTGCCAGCGTGTGTAATAAACGTGCCGGATTAATATACCACATTCCGGCAAGGAATGCAACTTTTTTTACGCTTTTTTCGTCAGGTGTAATGCTCGGCAAGAAGAATCCTGAAAGAGCTTCGCGCCCCTTCAGGATTCTCGCACGCAGGATCAGGATATGGTATAATAATTGCAAGCATTTATTATACATTATGCCCCTTTTGCTCCCGGCTGTGCCGGAACCGCAAAAAGATGGGCAATTATACCAACGCTGCGCTTATGGTATAATGTTACGTCATCCGGGGTATCTTCGCAAAATTATCCGGCAAATTTCTTTTTCAGCCGCAGCTTGTCGCTTATCATGGCGATAAACTCAGAGTTGGTAGGTTTGCCTCTGCCGTTGTGTATCGTATATCCAAAATATGAGTTTAGCACATCTACATCGCCGCGATCCCAGGCCACCTCAATCGCATGTCTGATGGCGCGCTCAACCCGGGATGGCGTTGTCTTGCCCTTTTTAGCTACCGTGGGATACAGCCGCTTGGTAACTGAGTTGATATATTCGGAGTCCTCGGTTGCCAACATGATTGATTCCCTCAAATAATGATACCCCTTGATGTGCGCGGGCACCCCGATCTGATGAATGATTTCCGTTACCATAAGCTCCAGTTCCGGCTGTGACTTGTCCGACTTTACAGGATTGTTTTGCTTCCCGGCTTGAATAAACTGCATGACGCGCTCAACAATCATATCGGCGTCAACCGGCTTAAGGAAGTAATATGACGCTCCTTTTGCCCCAAGTTCCCGTTCGAGCATTGTGTTTGCCGAGCTGGAAATTGTCATGAACATTGGAGTTTTGATATCCGGCTTGCCGCGCACGGCGTCCAATACTCCCAGCGCGTCCAGATGAGGCATGTACACTCCCATAAGAACTACATCCGGCCGGTGTCGCTCTATCATGTTTAAGACCTCGTTCCCATCGGATGGCGCGTGAATGGTATCGCAATCGCGGGAGGCGAATGAAGCGGCGCATTTTGAGAAGAATTCCCTTGAATCGTCAGAAATCAATACCTGAACCCTGGATGTCATTACACCATTCTCCTTTGTTATTCAGATTACGTCTCGAGCTGATACTGATTTTACCATATTCTGGAAAAAAATGCAACCCCTTGTCACTTATAAATATATTATCAATAATTTGTATATATTGTAAAGTGTTTTATGCCGCAATTCTGTAATTTTCGATTTTTATCATCTGTTTATCCATATTTTCGGCAAAAATACCATACCCGCGCGTGGGATCATTAACAAAAACATGCGTAACCGCGCCCGCGAGCTTTCCGTTCTGTATTATGGGCGAGCCGCTCATACCCTGCACAATCCCTCCGGTAGCTGATAACAGCCCATCGTCGTTTATTTTTATCACCATATTTTTAGTCGGAGATATATCGGAATGGTTCACTTTTTCGATGGTAATATCAAAAGACTGCGGTTTATTGCCGGATATGGTGGCGAAAATTACCGCCGGCCCGGGCTGAACTTCCCCCTTGCGCGCCATCGGTATTGGGTCATGGGAGATAAAATCGCCAGTCAGCACTCCGAACAATCCCGCTTCGCTGTTGATGTGAAGCTCTCCCAAAGGCATATCCGATATAAATGCGCCTTTAAGCTCGCCGGGCCTGCCGCTTTGTCCGGCATTTACGCCCGAAATGTTTACATCCACGATTTTACCATGAGCCATAGGCATTATCGCGCCGGTATCTACATCGCATACCGCGTGTCCCAACCCCGCGAACGCTCCGCTTGCCGGATCAAAATAAGTCATGGTTCCAATGCCAGCCGATGAGTCGCGAACCCATATTCCGGTTTTATATTCCCTGTCGAACTCGGAAAGAACCGGCTCAACCGTAAATTCCAGCTCCTGCGCCCCCCGCAGCAGGGTAAACGTCAGCGGCTGCCCCGCCCCGCCGGATACCATCTGCCTTACGTCACAGCCGCGCTCCAGCCTCTGCCCGTCTATATGAGTTAAAATATCTCCCACTTTTATACCCGCGTCTTTGGCGGGATTTAACAATTTCGCCCCCAACTGAATATCAGTCATGCCAACGATCAATATGCCTTCGGTATGCAGCTTGATGCCAAACGGATTGCCTCCGGGTACAACCATTCTTGCTTCCACAAAAGATATGGCTTCCTGTACCGGGTGCCCCCGCAAGTGGATGTTCAGCCCAAAAATGTTTCCCCCGGCGTCCGCGATTTTGGGTAGCAGATCTTTCTCATCATTCAACGTCAGGGATAACTTGCCGTTTATAATAAATTCTTCGCCTTTGCCAATCATAATGTTGTCGGGTATGATATACTGTATATATAATATAAGGGTAAATAGCAGACAGGCGCCCGCCGCCCCTAAAGCCGCTATGGCCTTAATCAATTTTCGCATGATTTAAAATTACTCCATATTTATTATATTAATTAAGGCCATCGCCGGCCGTATCTTTGCCCTATATAGTTCAAAGATTTTTTCGCCTTATTAAATTGCCTTGCATGACCTGACTTTATTTCAGTAAAATAGTAGGCGGATAGTTGTTAGTTTCATATATTGTCACATCAAGGCATTTTTCAATATCTTTCCATCGTTTTTTCTTTTCATGCGCTTATCAGGCAATTGTTAGCAGTCGGCAGTTAGGAGAAAATTTGTGAAAATAGCAATAATTGGTTCAAGAAGTTTGGCGGATTATGATTCCCATGCCATTTTGCGGCATATTCCAAAAAATGTAACCGCCATAATCAGCGGCGGCGCCAAAGGTATCGACGCCTGGGCCGAACGCTTTGCCCAAGGCAAGGGCATGCGCTTTATCAAAATCCTGCCCAATTATCAAAAATACGGGAAAAAAGCTCCAATATCTCGCAACAAGGAAATCGTCCGCCAGGCCGACCTTGTGCTGGCTATTTGGGATTTTAAATCGCGCGGAACCGCCAACGCCATTGTTACCTGCATAAAAGAAGGCGTGCCCGTCCGCATTTTAAGCGGAAAGCCGCCTTCGGCTTTGCGCCACAGCCGCCTGATAAAACTTTAGCGCCGGAGCATTTTCAGATATTGTGCTCAATTTATAAAGGTGATATTATAATAACAATTGACAGTTGTGGTATTGCGCTTCGCACGATGGATTTTATTTTTTAGTGTCACCCTGAGCGTAGCGAAGGGCCTTTTTAAGATTCTTCGCCTACGGCTCAGAATGACAATGTCCGCAGAGCCAACGGCAGCCCGGAACGGGCTTAGCGGACTCCTTTACTGTCAACTGTTAACTGAAAAGACGGGCATACCGATTCGGTATGCCCTTGCTGTATAAGGCGGTGATTGCGGGTGCTGAATTTTATACTGGGCTGCGCCGGAACAGGAAAAACCAACCTGCTCTTGGAGCGCCTGCGCGCCGCGACCGAAAGTGGGAGGAAAGTCATCCTGCTTGTTCCCGAGCAGTTTTCTTTTGAGGCAGAGCTTGCCGTACAGCAGGCTGTAGGCCCAAAACTTGCCCTTGGAGTGGAAGTGTTAAGTTTTACGCGCCTGTGCAACGCCGTCTTTCGCGCTCTCGGCGGGCTGTCGGGAATCCCGGTTACCCAAACCGGCCGTTATCTGCTCATGTCAATGGCCGTATCCGAACTTGGAGATCGTTTGCGCGTTTACCAAAAAAACCGCTACAGTCCCGCTTTTTTGGAAACTCTGGTGGGCGTCTGCGCCGAATTTAAAACCGCCGGAATCTCCCCCAGACAGCTTGAGGAAGTCGCAAGCACCTGCGACCCCGGCCCTTTGAGAGATAAACTCGCCGACCTATACTCTCTTTACGGCGCGTTTCAGGCGCTTCTCGAACAGGGCTACTCCGACCCGGACGACGGCCTGATCCGCGCGTGCGCGCTGCTGCGGGAGAGCGATCTCTTTTCAGGCGCGCACATTTTTGTGGATGGCTTTACCGCTTTCATGGCCGGGGAAGCACAGCTTCTTTCCCTGCTAATTTCAAGGTCGGAGGAGATCACTTTCGCCGTCACCGCCGACTCCATCCACGACAATCAGGAGGGCATGGGTATATTTTCTCCCGCGAAGGAAACCATCGGCAAGCTGATTCTATACGCCCGTTCCTGCGGCCTTCCGGTAGGAAGCCCGACCATTCTTTCTGAACCACTGCGCTATAAAAACTCCGAGCTTACTTATACTTCCCGTGCTTTTTTCTTGCCGGAAAGCCAGCCTTTTCCTGACAAGCCGGAAAATATATTTTTCGACATGGCCGAAGACCCCTACCGGGAGATCGAGCGGGTAGCCGCCTCCATCGCCGGGCTTGTGCGCGAAAACGGGTACCGCTACCGCGATATCGCCGTTGTAGCACGGGAAACCGATCCTTATCTGCGCAGCGTGGAAAGCGTCTTCCTGCGGGAGGGGGTCCCTTTCTTCGCGGACAGCCGCCGGGATGTGGAGAATATGCCTTTGGCAGTCGGGCTGCTTTCCGCGATGGAGGCGGTGCGCTCCAATCTGGACGGCGAAGCGGTGCTGGCGTATGCCAAAAATCCGCTAACCGGCTTTGATCCCGACGAGATCGCCGCCCTTGAGGATTACTGCTATGTCTGGTCGATCCGCGGCAAGCTGTGGGAGGAGCGGTGGCAAAACAATCCCAAAGGCTTGGCCGGCCCGCTTACCCAAGCCGACCACGCGCAGCTCGAATCGCTCAACGCACTGAGGCAAGCGGTGATCTCCCCCTTACTCACCCTGCGCGATGAAATGAAAAACTGCGACGGAAAAGGCTTCGCGGAGGCAGTCTACGCCTTTTTGCAGTCTATCGACGCGCCCGGGAACCTGACGGCGTTCGCGAAATCCCTGCCGCAGGGGGAGCGCGAAACCTTTCTGGATGAAAGTGCCCAGCTCTGGGATTGCATTATGGAAATCCTCGACGTTTTCGGCGCGGCGCTGGGTTCGACCACCCTGCCCGCTTCGCGCTTTATTGAGCTGCTCCGCCTTTCTCTCGCTTCTGCGGAAATCGCCCTGCGCCCCCAAACGCTGGACGAAGTGCTGGTCGGAAAGGCCGACCGCATCCGTCCGGGGCAGGTAAAGGCAGTCTTTGTCATTGGGGCGGTGGAAGGGCAGTTCCCGCCCGACCCCGCCGCTTCCGGCGTCTTCACCGACAACGAGCGCCGCAAAATGATAGAGCTTGGCGCGCAGATCGGCGCGCCCTCACTTTCCCGGGCGGTGCTTGAGCGGTTTTACTGTTACCACGCCCTTACGCTGGCTTCCGAGCGGCTATTCGTCAGCTACCCGCTCTCCAAAATGAACGGTGCGCAACATCGCCCCTCATGGTTGATCTCCCGGCTGCTGGAACTGTTCCCAAAGTTGGAAGCCCGGCAACCCGGCCCTTTTGATGAAGTTTACAGCACCGGCGCAGCCTGTAATATGCTGGCCGAAATATACCGACAGGATAATCCACAGACCTCCGCGCTACTTTCGCTGCTTGACGGGAAAGCGGCGATCTCCAAGCTGGAACGCGCCGCTTTTAAGAGTGAGCGCAAAATCGCCGACCCTGATCTTGCAAAGCAGCTTTTCGGCAGCCGGATGGTTTTATCGCCCTCCCGAGTGGAGCGATATCACCGCTGCGCGTTCAGCTTTTTCGCAAAGGACGGCCTTGGCCTGCGCCGGCGCGAGCGGGTGGAGTTCACCCCTCTGGAATCGGGCAGCGTCGCGCATCATGTCCTGCAAGTGATGGTGCGGCGCCACGACAAAGTCCTTTTCGACCTGCCGACCAACCAAATGAAGCGGGAGATCGGGGAAATCATCGACGGCTACCTGAAAGAGCGGGTAAATCAGATAGACGCGCTGCCCAGCCGTTTCCGGTACCTATTTGAGCGGCTGAGTACAGCGCTTGTTCAGCTTTTGCGCAGACTGGGGGAAGAATTTAACCAAAGTTTGTATGTCCCCACCGCATTTGAACTGCCAATACGCCAGCGCCCCGGAGAGCAGCAGGTAAAACCCCTTGAACTGCTTACCGCCGAGGGTGTGCGGGTTGTCGTCGAGGGCGTGGTGGACAGGGTGGACGTCATGCAGCGTGGGGAAACGCGCTATCTGCGTGTGGTGGATTACAAGTCAGGCGGCAAGGATTTCAGGCTGGACGATGTGATCTGCGGCCTGAATCTGCAAATGCTGCTTTATCTGTTCACCATCGCCGAAAACGGGCAGGGGGAGCTTGGCGGCTGCATTCCCGCTGGGGTGCTGTATATGCCCGCGCAGGGCAAATATATCGGCGCCGAGCGCGGCGAGCAAGAAGATGAAATCGCAAAAGAGCGCCAAAAACAGTGGAAAATGAGCGGCATTCTGCTTGAGGATGAAGATAGCCTGAGAGGGATGGAACGCGATCTCAAAGGGGTATTCATCCCCGCGAAAATGGGTAAAGATGGGCTGGACAAGCGCTCCGCCTTAGCTTCAAAAGCCGAAATGGGCCGACTTTCCCGCAAGATCCGTGAGCTTATATCCGAAATGGCCGACTGCCTGACCCTGGGAAGCATCCCCGCCCGCCCGCTGCGTTCGGGGGATTTCGACCCCTGCGGTTACTGCGAACTGGGCGCGCTCTGCGCCTTTGAGCCGGGCGATGATTTTAAAACCGTAACGCGGCTGGACAGAGAAAAAGTCCTGGCGTTGCTGATGGACGGGGAGGGGGATGTTAAGGATGCCTGACTGGACAAAACCCCAACAGGACGCCATTAACGCAAGGCAAGGCCCCATTCTGGTCAGCGCCGCCGCCGGCAGCGGCAAAACTGCCGTGCTGGTCGAGCGGGCCATCCGGCTGATTTTGGATGAGGAAAATCCGATCGAGGCCGACCGGCTGCTGATCGTCACATTCACCAACGCCGCCGCCGCCGAAATGAAGCAGCGCATCGCCTTGCGCCTTGCCGAACTGTCCCGGCAAAATCCCCGCGATCTGCGCCTGCTCCGCCAGCAAACCCTCATTTCCGGGGCAAGCGTCGGCACCATTCATTCTTTCTGCCTTGATCTCATCCGCCAGAATTTTCACCATCTGCCGATTACTCAGGACTTCGCCCCCGCCGAGGAGGGAGAGCTTGAGATCATCCGTCATGACAGCGCAAGCGCCGTCATCGAAGATTTTTACGCCCGGCAGAACAACGGTGATTTTCTGTCGCTGGTCGAGCTTCTTTCCTCCGGCCGGGACGACAGCCGCCTGACCGAAACGCTCCTGCGACTTTACGATTTTGCCCGCTCCCACCCCTTTTATCTGAACTGGCTGGATGAAATTCAGGAGCTTTATCACAGTTCCCCCGATGTTGAACATACTCTCTGGGGCAAGTCCCTGCTCGAATACGCCCACCGCACCACCCAATATTGCATCGCCGCCGCAAATGGTTTGCTGGCTTTGATACAGACGGACGAAGCCGTCGAAAAAGCCTATCTCCCCGCCGTTTTAGCGGATCTCGCGCAGTACCAGCGCTGTATGGATTCTCTGGATAATGGGGATTGGGATGAAACCGTTAAAACTTTCGCCGGCGTGGAATTTGCCAACCTTGGCCGCCTGAAAGGCAGCGAAGAACTGAAATCCCGGGTTAAGGCCGCACGGGATCGCTGCAAAAAGCTGATGCGCGATCTTGGCGAAAAAACGCTCGGCGCCACCCGCGCCGACTTTAATGAGGATATGGCTGATCTGGCCCCAAAAATCGCGGCGCTATTTGATCTTTGCCGCGCCTTCGACTCCGAATTTACCGAGCGAAAAAAGCGCAAAAAGCGGCTGGATTTTCCCGACCTTGAGCATTTGGCTCTCAGCCTGCTGCTTGATCCCGACGGAAAAGGCGGCTATACCCGCAGTGAAAGAGCCGTTGAGCTTTCCCGCCGCTATGGGGCTGTGCTGGTGGACGAGTATCAGGATGTAAACGAGGTGCAGGAACTGATCTTTACAAACGCGTCGGACTTCCAGCGCAATCTTTTTCTGGTCGGCGACGCAAAGCAAAGCATCTACAGTTTCCGGTTGGCCACCCCCGCCATTTTTCTCAAGCGCAAAGCCGACTCTTTCCATTACGATACAGGGCAAGTCCCCGCTAAAATCATCCTTGGCGAAAACTTTCGCAGCAGGCCGGAAGTCACCGGAGCCGTCAATTATCTTTTCTCCCTGCTTATGAGTACAGAAATGGGGGATATCGACTACGCGGGAGATGAAACACTCATCTGCGGGGCTGAGTACCCGCCCCGCCAGGATTGCGCGCCTGAGTTCCTGCTGATAGACGCCCAAAATCGGGAATCCCGGGAAGACGATGAAGATGAAGCGGAAGATGACCCCATTGCCATTGAAGCAGCCTGTGTTGCCCGGCGGATCTCCCAAATGATAGAGGACAAATTTCCGGTAACGGATAAGGATTCCCCTGACCCGCGCCCGGCCAGACCCGGAGATTTCTGCGTACTGCTGCGCTCTCCCAAAGGCCGTCTGCAGGCGTATGTCAAGGCGACGGAAGCGCAGGGGCTCCCGGTCTGGGCGCAAAGTGCCGACGGATTCCTCAACCTGCGGGAAGTAAGCATGATTCTTTCCCTGCTGGAGGCTTTGGACAGCCCTTTGTTGGATATCCCTCTGGCGGCAGCGCTGGCGTCTCCCCTGTTCGGCTTTTCGGATACGGACTTGGCTGCCATTCGCCTTGCGGGGAGGAACATACCATTTTACCGGGCTTTGCTCGCCGCATCCCGGGATGACGGGGAACTGGCCGGGCGTTGTCGGGATTTTCTGGAGCTTTTCCGCAGATTACGCGCCAGAGCCGCTGTCCTGCCCGCCGATAAGCTTTTGCTGGAAATCTACGCCCTCACCGATGCGCTTGCCGCCGCCAAAGCCATGCCGATGGGGGAAAACAGGCGGGCAAATCTCCTGCTGCTGGTGGAGTACGCCTCCGCCTACCATGAGATGGGCTATAAACAACTGAGCGGGTTTGTCGGATTCCTTTCCCGGCTGCGCGAGCGCGGAGGCGACCTTGCCCCCGCCGCCCTGACCGGCGAAGGCAGCGGCGCCGTGCGGATCATGTCGGTACACCGCTCAAAAGGGCTGGAATTCCCGATCGTTTTTCTCTCCGATACCGCCAAACGGTTCAACCTCGGCGATTTACATCAAAGCACGGGACTACACTCCAAATACGGCTTTGCCTGCCTGCGCCGCGACCCGAACACCATGATACAATTCCCCACCATTCCTCTGCAGGCTATCCGGCTTGAGTCCCGCCGCCTTATCCTGAGCGAAGAACTCCGAATCCTGTATGTTGCGCTTACCCGCGCCCGCGAAAAGCTGATCGTCACCGCCTGCCCCAAGGGAAACCTGTCAAAAAAACTGGAACGCCTTTCCGGCGAGCTCTCGGATGGCAGGTTAAGCCCCCGCGCGGTGGAAGACGCCGCTTCCTGCGCAGACTGGCTGATGATGGCGCTCTTGCGGCATCCAAACGCTTCCGCGCTGCGCAGGCTTGGATCATGCGATGATCTTCAGCTCGTCAGCGATTTATCTCCTTGGCAAGCGGAAATTATAAAGCACCCTCACAAAGAGGGAGCCGAAGAAATGGGCAAGGCCAAAGCGAAAACCCGCGCCGCACCCCCTGACCCAACTATTTTGGCTCTGTTAGGCGAGCGTTTCTCCTGGCAATACCCTTTCCAAAATCATACCCGCATTCCCTCCAAGCTGGCGGTTTCAGCCATTGGCAAAAAGGAAAGCGCCGGGCTTAATCATTTTCGCGCGCGCCCGCGCTTTATGGGTGAGCGCACCCTTTCCGCCGCAGAGCGCGGCAGCGCCCTGCACAAGTTCATGCAGTTTTCGGATTATCGCCGTGCGCGGGAAGATATCTCCGCTGAAGCGCAGCGTATGGCCGAATTGGGATTTCTTTCCCGCGCCGAAGCCGAAAGCCTTGATTTGGCATGCCTGCACAGCTTCTTCCATAGTCCCCTTGCCAAGCGCATTTTCGAAGCAGACACAGTAATGCGCGAGCTGCGCTTCCTTGGGCAATGCGGCGCCGGCCTGTTGGGAGATTATGTTAGTGGAATGGACAGGCAAAGCAAAATCGCGCTTCAGGGGGTAGCCGACTGTGTTTTTCTCGAAAATGGCGGAGCCGTCATCTTGGATTATAAAACCGACCACGTTAAAACGCCGCAGGAACTTGTCGCGCGTTACAGCCTTCAAATGCGGCTTTACCGCCAAATACTTTCACAGGCGCTGCCTGTCCCGATAAGGGAATGCCTAATTTACTCGTTCGCGCTTGAGCAGGCGCTGGCGGTTGACTTACCGGAATAAAGCGGTTGGCTGGTACACTCACGAAAATCCCAAATTTTCTTTACAAAAACTTTACTTTATAATATACTGTTATGTGTTGGTTAAGGCAAACATTCTCACCTTGCATAAGTTACTGTCACATACAGTTCACATGTAGGGTGTATAATAGGGTATGCGAACCGTATGATTTTGAGGTGTAGGGCAACATGAATATGTTATGTACCAAATGTAAAAGCCGAATGGCTATGATTTTTCTGGCTCATGGCGGAGACATGCAAAACAAGGATGGGCTATGCCTTAAGTGCGCCAAGGAGCTCAATATTCCCCATGTGCGTGATGTAATGGATAGAATGGGCATTTCCGACGAGGACATAGAAAGCATGAGCGCTCAAATGTCGGAGTTTATTGACGGCGAAGGCAATCTGGACGGCGACTTTGAAATGGGCGGCGCGCAATTCATGCCGATCATACAAGGTATGTTTGGCCCCGGCATGAAAGAAGAAAAAGATGACAAGCTGGTTCCCGTGCAGCCTTCCTCCCCTTCGCAAAAAAACCAATCCCGGGATGACAACAAAAAACGTGATCGCGATCGCAGCCGCAAACGCAAGTTTCTTGACAACTTCTGCGAAAACCTTACCGAAAAAGCCAAAGACGGCAAAATCGACAATATTGTCGGCCGCGAAAAAGAAATTTACCGCGTCATTCAAATTCTCAACCGCAGGACAAAGAACAATCCCTGCCTGATCGGCGAACCCGGCGTAGGCAAAACCGCCATCGCCGAAGGCATAGCCCAAAGGCTGGCCGACGGCAACGCCCCGCACCGTCTTGCGGGAAAAGAACTTTACTTGCTGGATCTGACCGCCCTTATCGCGGGCACTCAGTTCAGAGGGCAGTTCGAAAGCCGGGTAAAGGGCCTGCTCAGCGAAATAAAGGAAGCCGGAAACATCATACTCTTTATCGACGAAGTTCACAACATTGTTGGCGCCGGCGATTCCGAGGGTACCATGAACACCGCCAACATCTTAAAGCCCGCGCTTTCCCGCGGGGAGATACAGGTGATCGGCGCCACAACTTTTAACGAATACCGCAAACATATCGAAAAGGACGCCGCTCTCGAGCGCCGCTTCCAGCCGGTTAAGGTTCAGGAACCATCCATAGCGGATTCGATCGAAGTGCTTAAAGGCGTCAAACGCTATTATGAAAAATATCACCGGGTTAAAGTACCCGACGAAATAGTACGCAATGCCGTTGTTTTCGGCGAGCGCTATATCACCGACAGATTCCTGCCAGACAAGGCAATCGACCTGCTGGATGAAGCGTGTTCCTGCGCCTCTCTGGCCAGCCCTGAACTGGCCGAGTACGACTCGCTTAACTTCGAACTAAAAAGCATCATCGACGAGATGGAGGAAATACAGTCCAGCAAGGATGAGCCGAATTACGAACACATCGCCCATTTGCGCGCTGAGCGGATCCGCGTTACCGACCGCCTTAAAGATATTGAGCCGAAAGCCCTCAGCGTTGTGGTGACGTCCGATGATCTGGCCAAGGTTCTTGAGCTGTGGACAGGTATCCCCGCCAGTAAAATCAGGGAAACCGAACTGCTCAAGGTGGCCGGGCTTGAAAAATCCCTCAAAGAAAAAGTTATCGGGCAGGATGAAGCCGTCGAGCTGGTTGCAAATGCAGTAAAGCGTTCCCGTGTACAGATCAGCGGCAGGCGCCGCCCGGCCTCGTTTATCTTTGTCGGCCCTACCGGCGTGGGAAAAACCGAGCTGGTAAAGGCCCTTAGCAGCGAGCTGTTCGATACCGCCGATCCTCTTATCCGCCTGGATATGAGCGAGTTTATGGAAAAACACAGCGTTTCCCGCATTATCGGCTCCCCGCCTGGTTATGTGGGCTACGATGAAGCCGGCCAGCTCACCGAAAAAGTGCGCCGCCGCCCTTACAGCGTCGTTCTCTTTGACGAAATCGAAAAGGCTCATCCGGATGTGATGAACATTCTTTTGCAGATTTTGGACGAGGGCAAGATAACCGACGCCCAGGGCCGGGCCGTTAATTTTGAAAACACTGTTATCGTCATGACCTCCAATGCGGGCAGCAACCTGAAAAGCAACGTCCTTGGCTTTAACGCTCAGGAGGAAACCGTCGCAAAAGAAAAAGCCAAAAAGGCGCTGAGCGAATTTTTACGCCCCGAATTTATCGGTAGAGTAGATGAAGTCGTCGCTTTCAGGGCGCTGGATAAAGATGATTACAACCGGATCGCCGCGCTAATGCTGAAAGAACTGACGGGCCCCCTTAAAGAAAAAGGCATCGAATTCACCTTTGAGGAAGGCGCGCTTTCCCTTATCACCGAAAAAGCTTTCGGGAAAAAAAGCGGTGCACGCGATCTGCGCAGAGTCATTCGCAAGGAAGTCGAAGACGTCATATGCAACCGCTTGATCGACGAGCCTGAGCATCCTGAGTCTATAAAGCTTGTCGTTGAGGATAACAAGTTGATTTTGCACTAACGCGAAAACAGGCCCCTCCCGAGACTTCACCTCGGGAGGGGTCCGCCGATTATACATCATGGGGGATGTGGAATATGGACAAAATTGTAATCGTAATAAACGGAAAAGGCGGCGCAGGAAAAGATACTATTTGCGATATTGTTTCGCAACATTACAATACGATGAATATATCCTCTATCGACCCCATAAAAGAGATAGCCCTAAAATACGGCTGGAACGGGGAAAAAGATAACAAGTCACGCAAATTTCTGGCCGACCTGAAAAGGGCGTTTATTGAGTATAACGACCTGCCCAACAACTACTTAAAGCGGAAATACGATGATTTTATAAGCGCTGACGATAAAAAAATCCTGTTTGTCCACATCCGGGAAGCAGATCAAATCGACGCCTTTAAAAGTATGATAAACACAAAATGCGTCACCCTGCTGGTAACAGGGGCCGACAGCGGCGAGCTTGGTAACCTGTCCGACGATGAGACTGGAGCCTATTCCTATGATTATTACTACGATAACACCGGCCCGATCGAACAACTGCAAAACAGCGTGATGGATTTTTTTGGCGCGCTGTTGGGGACTGAAAACATAAACTTAACACAATAGATCTCTTGTAAAACTCTTATTTAGGCGTCACCCTGAGCGCAGCGAAGGGTCTTAAAAATTAAAGGTTCTTCGCTGCGGAGTTTTGCAAGAGGTCTAATTAACATTTTACCCTTGTCCGGCATAGACTGTTAATGGTGGGCGCACCGCCCGCAAATGCGATATAGAGAGGTGCTATTATGTTTTTTGGTTTTTTCCCCTTCTGCGGATGCAGGCGTGGTTGGGGCTGCGGATGCAGATTCTGTTGTTAAATGAATTTGCCAAAGCTAATATGCATAGCTCCATAGAGGAAGGGTCAGGCAGCGTAAAGCTGCCTGACCCGTTTCTGTTTTCCCTAAGAATGCCTCACTATGAATATCGACCCTTCCCGGCTATACCCCTGTTTCTCATAATAAATGTCGACGTCGCTCATGACATATACCACATCGCCGGGAAACGTTTCGCACACCTTATCCATAAGCCCGCGCCCAATATTTTTTCCGCGCTTTTGCTTTCTGACCAGCAAATCATAAATGTAAACGCCAAAACCATCGTCATTACGGCAGCGCGCAAACCCGCAAAGCTCATCTTTTTCATACGCTACAAACACAATACATTGAGCTAATGCGGCCTTGTACTTCGGGGCGCCTTCTTCGCCCCAATGGCCCTTCCATTCGAGCCCTTCCTCTTGCATCATATCGAACAGTTTTTTCTCATCACCAGCCGGATTGTAGTTTCTTATTTCCACAGTGCGTTTAACCTCCAAGATTCTCACTCTTTCTATCCGACTCCCGCCCATATATGCCGGTAAGCCTTAAAATTTTGCTCGCAAGCTCGGGATTTGCGTCCGTTTTACCCATCCGCCAGCGCCAATTGTTTCCCCCCAATGTGGCCGGAATATTTATCCGCGCTTCACTGCCCAATCCAAGATAATCGGCAAAGGGAATAATCGTAAGATCCCCCACGCTGGCAAGCGCCGCCCGGACAACCGCTAGTCTCCCCTCCCGGGCGTCCACGATACCCAAATACTCCTTGGCAAACTCAACGTCCTCGGCACCCAGAGCGGAAAGCCACCCCTGCATGGTTTCGTTGTCATGCGTGCCGGTATATACAACGCAATGCCGCGGGTGATTGTGCGGTAGATAATTGCTTTGGGCTCCGGGGCTAAACGCGAACTGCAAAACCTTCATGCCGGGATATCCGCTTTTGCGCAGCAGCTCGCGCACTTCATCCGTCAAGATTCCTAAATCCTCGGCAATGATCTTGCCCTGACCAAACTCGCTGTTGATTTTGCCGAGCAGATCCATCCCCGGGCCTTTCCGCCACTCGCCGATAATCGCCGTGTCGCTCTCACCCGGGATCGCGTAATACGACTCCAATCCCCGGAAGTGGTCAATCCGCACAATATCATAAAGGGAAAAACTTGCGCGCAGCCGATCCATCCACCAGCTATAACCTCGTTTTTTGAGTTCATCCCACCGGTAGAGAGGATTCCCCCACAATTGTCCCGTTTCGGAAAAATAATCCGGGGGGCAGCCCGCGACGTCAATGGCGCGCCCATCCGCATCCAAAAAGAAGATATCTCTGTTCGACCAGGTATCGGCGCTGTCCATCGCAACATAAATGGGGATATCGCCTATAATGCCTATGCCCTTGCAGCCCGCGTATTTTTTTAACGCCGACCACTGCCTGTCAAACTGATACTGAACAAACACGTGGTATTCGATATCCCCGCACAGTTCCTCCCGCAGTCTTGCCATAACGTTAGGTTCACGCATGCGGATATCTTCGTCCCACTCAGTCCAAGCAGTCGAGCCTGCCCGCTCCCTGATTGCCATAAACAGCGCAAAGTCTTCCAGCCATCCGGCGTTTTCCCCGCGAAACCGCTCCAAAGCTATCTTGTCGGGAAAGCGTGAATACGCTTTGTGCAGCATCTTATCCCGACTGTCAAAAATTGCTTTATAGTCAACCTTGCGCTCATCGTTTCCCCAGAAAACCGCTTCGCATTCTTTTTGATCGAGCAGGCTTTCTTTACACAAAATATCGAGGTCAACGAAATACGGGTTTCCGGCAAACGCGGAAAAGCTTTGGTATGGGCTATCGCCGTAACTTGTAGGCCCTAAAGGTAAAACCTGCCAGTAACTTTGCCCTGCCCGCTCCAAAAAATCAATCCACTCATATGCCTGCCGCCCGAATGTGCCAATCCCATAATGCCCCGGCAAACTAAAGACCGGTAAAAGTATACCTGCGGCCCGGCTGTTTCCCACCTGAAATTTTTTCATATACTTCTGCCTCGTTTCCTGTAAATGATTATATCAGTTTTGTCTTGACTTGCAACATATAAGAGGTATATAATGTAATGCATCATTCGCAGTATGACGTCAAAATTGTCGTCTTGTGTATTTTCAGAAAGACTAGCTATAAAAAGTCAATAGAAAATGACTAAGGATTTGGAGGGAGTATTTGGTAGGGTCGATTTTCGCGCAGGATAACGAAAATGATGTTGCAAAGTTTTCTTGAAACTGCACCAA
>Ga0123355_10004184_pt1 | contig 20959 bp, 20 predicted proteins | sample TergutEmb28metaG_3_FD_89872 | JGI IMG/M metagenome (GOLD analysis project Ga0123355, IMG submission 89872) | Embiratermes neotenicus P1 segment gut microbial communities from Petit-Saut dam, French Guiana - Emb289 P1 | ecosystem: Host-associated > Arthropoda: Insects > Digestive system > Gut ...
CAGCATTACTACAGTCCTTCAGAACATCAGGAACTTCACATCTCATAAAACAATGTCACTACAGTCCTTCTGAACACCAGGAACTTCACACCTCATAAAACAGTGTCACTACAGTCCTTCAGAACATCAGGAACTTCACACCCAAAAACGCAGCATTACTACAGTCCTTCAGAACATCAGGAACTTCACATCTCATAAAACAATGTCACTACAGTCCTTCTGAACACCAGGAACTTCACACCTCATAAAACAGTGTCACTATAGTCCTTCAGATCAGGAACTTCACACCTCATAAAACTGTCACAATTTGTATGACCTGACCGTGAGGATATAAATGCTTGCTTATTCTGTAACAAGCACTTAAAATACTGTGACAAGTATCTGCCAAACACTTCGCCACACACTATAACCTGCTGATACTTTACTCGTACCCTATATACCGACTACTAAGCTGTTCACCACACATTTCAACCTGCTGCTACTTACCAGTACTCTTCAGACTGACTTCTAAGCAGTTCAAAACATAGTTAAAACTGCTGATACTTTACCTGTACTCTCTATCCTGACTACCTTGCACCAAGTCATTGTTGTTGTTTCTACATAACCTGGAGCCATTAAAACTGCCCCTTCTGGCCACAGATGGGCCCAAATTTCTTGTTTTGTTGGAAGATGAAGAACTGTTCTGAGAAGGGGCTTCAGTTTCATTTATGGTTACAAGATCTTCAGTGTACCCTGTATAAAATGAGAAAAACTATTAGACATGACTTGTACATTTGGGTCTGGGGTCCTCACACAAGTAAAGGTTTTTTCGTATTGTATATTATTTAACAATGCTATCAACTGCTAAGATTATATAGCACTGGTGATAGATGAATGTGTACGTGGTGGACACTGTGGGCTAGCCCACCCATGTAGCCAGGATAGTTTATTGCCCATACGCCGCCACCTTTTCCACTAGCCACTTCAGTCGCGACTCTGTCTCAGTGTTTATAAGGAGTTGGCGTATGGGCAATAAACTTTCTTGGCTACGTGGGTGGGCTAGCCCGCAGTGTCCACCACATGTATGCAGCACTTGTGGAATGATACTGACAGGGCAAATCTGAAGCAATGGGGAAAAATATGTACCGTCATTTCGTCCACCACACACCCCACATGGACTGGACGGGAATTGAACCTGAGCCTCTGTGGTGAGAGACTAGTGACTGTCAGAGCCATGACACAGCCAGACTGTGGTGATTGGGTTTATTTAAACAAGGACTGACTGTAAAGGTAAACACAGAAACATCTGCAGTACTATGTGGTAACACACTGTCTGTATCAGAACACTGTGTATGTGGTAACGTTGCTGCAGAAGAAATGGAAGTGAAATAACAGCAGAGGTTATGGGCATGTCTCTTGTGTGGCTTATTGTATGATAGTGTCAGCAACAGGGACGGACGGCAGAAAATTACACTATGAGAAGCATCATAATCTATACTCTTCAGCCAACATGATTCAGGCAATCAAGTCACAGAGATGAGATGGGCACGACATGTTGTACGCACTGGGAGAAGAGAAATGCACACAGGGCTTTGACCTGAAGGAAAGAGACAACTTGGGAGACCTAGGTGTATGTGGGAGGATATTAAAATGGAACTTGAAGAAATAGGATGGGTAAGCATGGACCAGGTTAATCTGCCTCGGCATATGAACCAATGGCAGGGTTCTTGTGAGCAAGGTAATGGTCTTTCAGGTTCCACAAAATGTGAGGGTTTCTTTTCCAGCTAAGGAATTATTAACTTCTTAATAAGGATTCTGCTCCATGGAAATGGGGAGTTTGTGGCCACGTGTCACGTGGAGTAAGTTAGAATGTTAGAACACAAATGTAAAATGAAATAGAAAATAAAAACAAAAATAAAATAAAATAACAACAATGGAAACAATGAAAACTGAAATACATAGACTTTAACAAATAATCAAAAAAGTATGTCACCCTGAAAAGGGTTGTAACTGGAAGCTAATATGATGAATGAGGTAAAGAGTAGTAGTCTGAAGTGCCATGTTACTATTTGGTGTCCCCAGCAGAGTTTCGGGGTGGGGTTAGAGGTATCTGGGTGCCACTCTCACCATTCGGTATTGACCAGAGCAGCTGGAGTATGGTCTGGGATGCAACCTGGAAACAATATTATTTTATTTATTATTATTTTATACTTATTTTCTATTTCACTTCTCTTTGGTGCATGTGTGTGTGTGTGTGTGTGTCTGTGTGTGTCTTTCTTTTGGGGGAGGGGGGCAGAATCTAGTATTAACATACTCCACCATTCCACCCGTGGACCAGGTAGCTCACTTGGTATAGTGTCTGACTACGGACTGGACAGTCCGGGATCGAATCCCGGTGGGGACGAGATTTTCCGCCCATCCGGACCAGTCCTGGGGCCCACCCAGCCTCCTGTACAATGGGTACTGGGCCTTTCTGGGGGGTAAAGTGCCGCCGGGGAGTGCTGCTGACTACTCACCCCCTTCTAGTGCCTCAGTCATGGAAGAGTAGAGCTATACCTCTACCCACCCTCTGGGCCACACCGGGCCTGTAACGGGATCACTTTGCCACCATTCCACCCAGTACACCAAGGCCCCATCTTTATGTTACCCTCATCAACAATGCCTATACACTACATCCTACCATCTGGCATTCCTTCTCTTCTGTAACTGCTTTAACCTGAAGATGAAAGCGCCACAATCCTTCCTAACACCAGAAATCACACACCTATTGACACAGTAGTACATTCCAAGGACTTGAATCTTCAGATACCAGGAACTTCTCTTTTCAGTATCACTGGCTCCTACCATTTCACTCATAGCCCTGGTCCCTTTCCTATATCCATAACATTTTCCCCCCCTCTGCCTTACCATTCATGAGCAGCAGGTTTCCCTGAAATACCAGCAGGTACTTATAAAAGTGGACTGCATCATGTCCCAGAAGACTGCACCTCTGGTTTTCTAGTTGTGTGGAATGTGAACACACCTTCATTGTTTCCTTTAGGCTGCGCTCTCTGTGCAGCTCTACTGTTCTGTAGTCTCTCCTCTTCCTGCCTGGACAACATAAACTCCTTCAGTGTTACAAAACCGGATGTATCCTCTCTCTGCCTGTTTCTGCCGATTCCAAACTCTCGCAGTCTTTCTGCCGTTAATCTATAATCTGCCATGTCTGATGGCAACTGTAATGATGGATTTGAAGAGTGGATCTGACGATCACGGAAATCAACTTTCAAATTTCTCTTCATTGGGACAGGACGCATTCTGTCTTGTGGTTTGAATAGTCTGTCCTCTCTAACACTTTTACTCACTCCCTGTGCAACATTTGGACCTCTTTCATTTGAAATATCCCCTAACGGTTTCATGTCATGTACAGTACGACTTTCCTTCTCTGACAAAGAATGTAAAACTGACCCACTCTCAGCACTCTGGTTTGTCGAACCACTACATGATGAGATGGTCTCAAAGCCTTTTTGAAGCTTCTGCTGTGGTGTCACATTACAGGTTTCATTACTGGACCTACACAATGTATCTTGAGCAGATGACATTAAACACTGACTTCTTTGCTCAGATCCTTCTGCTCTTGTGTTGTGTGCTTGCTTCAGTCCATCATTTACTGCTTTATTTTGTGGTGTGGGGGCAGGTCCATTAGGAACCCTCCGGTAACTACGGAACTGTGGAGTGGGAACAGGAACTATATTGTTCCGACTCCCAAGAAAACGTAAATATTTTCTATCTAGGCTTGAAGCTGCTGCCACTATCCCAGACATTTCCTGACCTGTAGATGCACTGTTCTGCTCACTTGTTTTTCGGCCGAGTTTACGCAGGGAGCCAAACTTTTTTTGTGATTCTTGACTGAAACATAAAATTATAATATAATGTTAGTAATGAATAAATGAATGAATGAATGAATAAATCAAGCACTACTTTTAAAATTATACATTCTGTACAACAAAATAACAAGTAAAATACAAAAAATCATTCAAGTATTTAATGAACAACATCTGAAAGCAAATTTTCACTTGCCACCATGAAGTTACCTTGATAAGACTAAGGACAAATTACAAGTATAAGACGAATATTATATTGTCGTCTTCATATTTTCTGTCACAGCTCTTAGTTGTTGAGGTACAAAAACAACAGATGGCAGGAGATTTAAACTTACTTAATTTTTTAAAAATTTGTATACAAATTATGAAGGACTGCAAAGAGTTAAATATTAATAAGACACTATTTTACCCTCCATGCTTGTGAAGCAAACTGTTGGACCTCACAAGAAAAGAAGGCAAATCAAGCACTGCATGCCACCAATACCATGCACAAATTTGAGCCACTATTTGAATAAGCGATCAGTAACTATGTTACACAGTTTCAACACTTCACATGCCACACATCTACAGGTACAGCCTTTGACATTATAGGTTAGGTTATATTACGTTAAGTCAGGTTAGGTTACAGATATGCAAGTACATGCAATATTTGAGACATCACATAGTAGACTCCCACAGAAGTGTAAAACACAAGCTCTGAAGATGAAGACACTATGGTCCTTCAAAACATTGGTGACAATTTACCAGGTTTCTGTCTCTTGGATGTGACATTACGTTGCTAGCTAAGTGGTTCTAAACATTTCAAAAGAATGCATCACCTTTATCATCAATGGTTCAAGGTCATTAAAAGCAAAGTCACATCCCGGACAAGCAGAATGCACAATTACACAGTTGTGAAAACCTCATAACTTACAACTGTTTACCAACCGAGATGGCAAAATATCCCAGAACATCTATTATCATCATGACGGTACATCATTTACATATCTTTATTATATATTAACCACAAAACTCAGCAAAGAAAGAAAACTAATGAAGAGGTTATGATCTTTGGAAGTATAAAAAGAATGAAACATAAAGTAACCTTTTAGACTCTGTTGCCAAATTCTGATGTGATCTGAAAGACTGTTTTTCGTGCTGCTGAGAACCACTGCTGCTAAGAAATCCAACAAATCTGCTCATCTTAGGACTAGGAAAACATGTCTCTGATTCCATGTCAGCTTCTGATTCTTCATCCGTTTCACTGAAAAACACCACTGCAACAAACAGGAAATTATAATCAGCCTGATAACATAAATCATCTTCTCACTCAACAAAGCTGATGAAGATGTCAACTTCGGAGTGACCGTGCGAAGTCTCACAATAAACACACTGTATCTCCATAACAAAAAACCAACCTGTTGATGTGGTATATGGAAACAATCACTGTTCATTGTGGGAATCGCATGAGACACATGAACACATTTGGTGGGCACAATATAGACATTTTTGTTGCTACCACAAGTGGTACACATTGTTGCCATTGTGTTTTAAATGGAAGACATTTATTACACTAACTTGGGTGCGGAATTACACAATCCTAATTTTGGGAACTTTGCCATGGGCTGACACCCACATATAAATTAAACACTTTCGACTGAAATGGTGCTGGCAATAATGTTCACTTTTAACAGGACCCTTCTTCAGAAAAATACAGAGAAAAAAATTACCTTCAGACTCTTGCCCCATTTTGCAAAAATCCTGCTTAAAAGTAGCCAGTGTGATACAATCCATCCACAGTGACAATTCTTCCTCGGACTCAGCAGCAAAATAGAATACTGTACCTGTGAACACAGTTGGCATTCCATTTCACCAAAATCTTCTCAGGGTGTCAGCAAGATCAGCTGGTTCCAGCTATCAACGTTTCAGATACCAAATATGTCTCTGAAATGGTGGTGAACTTGAACCAGCTGACATGGCTGGTCTCAGATTTTATGAATCCAGTCAATGCAAAAGCTTCAACACATTTAACACTCTGTTTTGTACCAAAGGTTTGAGACTAACAATACAACAAATACATGAAATATTTCTTTTAATCTTAAATTACAACTATTTTAAATTAATTCCTAAATACAATATTTTCATTTCTGACAGCTGGACTAACACAAACACATCTTATCACCTTAAATAACCTCTTGTGGCTACAATTAAATGGCTGCAAGCTCCTGCTGATGCAGTACTATCTGAATGTTAGATTTTCTTTGCTTGATACTCGTAAATAAAATACAGTACTTTGTGAAACAAACAGCAAAGAAAAACAAAGGGCTGTCATACGGTGATACGAATAATGAGATACATTACTAGCGCAATTTAAACATTAACAAAAGATTGTCTCCAAGACATGGTATGGCATTTTGGACACAACATCCAGCCATGTCTCAGAAATGATGTAAGCAGTTATATATCAAATTAGGTTCAAGGCAATTACAGTGTAAGAAACAAAATATACGAACAAAAGACAAATTAAGGAGTAATGATAAACAGAAATAAAAAGGAGGATAATAAAATGGAACACAATAATACAAGATCAGGGATTAAAAATAAACATGAAAAAGACAATGAATGTACAATGAACTTCTGTACAGAAAGAAAATGTTGTGGCTATGAGCAGTGAATAGGTTAACATTATATTAACTTAAATAACGTGGCCTTGTTTCTCACTCTTACCTGTATGATACACTTTGAAAGCATATCTTCTGGATTTCACTTCATCTGCCAATGAAGCTGTGAAGCCAGGAAGTGAAATCATTATGTCTGCCTTCACAGACTGTGGTGTTTTGAAGCCATAAAATATTGTCCCCTTGAGGACAAACCAGGCCCTCAGCCACACAGCTCCAGCACCTCCAGATCGACACCGATGAAGAAGCCACCCCTCACGATCTCCAACCCCCAAATCTCGTACGCTTATATTACGTTTTTCTGTAAACATTATGATTATTGTCTTTGAAGAAGTTATGATTATGAGTAAGTGACTGAATTTTGAGGCTTTGCAACCTTTATCAAAAGTGAATTTATCTGCACAATGGCACCTTGTATCAGCACAACAGTACAACACGTCAGCACTATGGTGCCCTGTACCAACATAAGTGTATATTTAAGCAAAATGGTGCTTTGTACCAGCAAAACAATGCACAGTATCAGCACAATGGTGCCTGTACCAGCACAACAGTCCATTGTTTCAGCATAGTGGTGTATTGTACCAGGATAACAGTGCACTACATCAACATAATGGTGCCTTGTATCTGCACAACAGTGCATTGTATCAGCACAATGGTGTACAACAGTGCACTGCATCAGCACAATGGTGTAAAACATTGCACTGTATCAGCAAAATGGTGCCTTGTATCTGCACAATTGTACACTGTATCAGCACAATGTTGCATTGTATATGCACAACAGTGCACTGTATCAGCACAATGGTGTACAACAGTGCACTGCATCAGTAAAACAGTGTATAAAATTGCACTGTACCAGCACAATGGTGCCTTGTATCTGCACAACAGTGCACTGTATGACCACAATGGTGTACAACATTGCAATGCTTTAGCACAATGGTGTACAACAGTGCACTGTATCAGTACAATGGTGCCTTGTATCTGCACAACTGTACACTGTATCAGCACAATGGTGCCTTGTATCTGCACAACTGTATATTCTATCAGAGCAACGGTGCCTTGAATCTGCACAACAGTGCATTGTATCAGCACAATGTTGTACAACATTGCACTGCAACAGCATAATGGTGTACAACAGTACAATTTATCAGCACAATGGTGCCTTGTATCTGCACAAAAGTGCACTGTATCAGCACAATGGTGCACAACAGTGCACTGCATCAGTACAATGGTGTACAATAGTGCATTGCATCAGCACAATGGTGTACAACATTGCACTGCATCAGTACAATGGTGTATAACAGTACACTTTATCAGCACAATGGTGCCTTGTATCTGAACAACAGTGCACTGTATCAGCACAATTGTGTACAACAGTGCACTGCATCAGCACAACAGTGTACAACAGTGCACTGCATCAGCACCATGGTGTATAACAGTGCACTGCATCAGCACAATGGTCTACAACAGTGCATTGATTCAGCAAAATGGTGTACAGCAGTGCACTGTATCAGCACAATGGTGTACAACGGTGAACTGCATCAGCACAATGGTGTACAACAGTGCACTGTATCAGCACAATGGTGTACAACAGGGCACTGCATCAACACCATGGTGTACAACAGTGCACTGATTCAGCAAAATGGTGTACAGCACCATGGTGCCTTGTATCTGCACAACAGTGCACTGTATCAGCACAATGGTGCCTTTTATCTGTATAACAGTGCACTGTACTAGCACAACAGTGCTTTGTATCTGTACAACAGTGCAGTCTATCAGCACAATGGTGCCTTGTATCTGTATAACAGTCAGTGTACTAGCACAACAGTGCCTTATATCTGTACAACAGTGTACTGTATCAGCACCATGGTGCCTTGTATCTGCATAACAGTGCACTGTATCAGCACAATGGTGCCTTTTATCTGTACAAGTGCACTGTACTAGCACAACAGTGCTTTGTATCTGTACAACAGTGCAGTCTATCAGCACAATGGTGCCTTGTATCTATATAACAGTCAGTGTACTAGCACAAGAGTGCCTTTTATCTGTACAACAGTGCAGTCTATCAGCACAATGGTGCCTTGTATCTGTATAACAGTGCAGTGTACTAGCACAACAGTGCCTTTTATCTGTACAACAGTGCACTGTATCAGCACAATGGTGCCTTGTATCTGTACAACAGTGCACTGTACCAGCAGAACAGTGCTATGTATCTGTACAACAGTGCACTGTATCAGCATATTGGTGCCTGTCTCTATACAACAGTGCACTGTATCAGCAAAATGCAAAATGTGCCCATTCTATCTAGCTGAGCACTGCACCTTTTAATATGCACTCTTACCATTACTTAAAATATGGCCACTAGCCCCAGACGACTGGAAGTTTTAAAATACCATCCTTATGGACAAGGACTTATTACTCTAAAGTTAAAATGTGACCAGCAACATTATAGAACTAGCAGAGTTAAGATCTCCTATTCTTGGGCAATAAAAGTTCAACATGAATTTTCAGTTATTTAGAAATGAGTCAAAAAGTAATCCCAATACACTGCAAAGTAAGTGTAGTGTAATCACAGGAGATGAATGAAAATGCCACACAATCTGCACATTGACATTAAATTCCATAGTGTTGTTCTGAAAACAGAATTTCACTGAAGGCACTTATTAAACAGTATATGAAGTCATTATCCTCATTAATACATGTGCTCATACTTGGCATAATAAGCAAGACACACTGGACATCTTTGAACATTTTCATTGTTTCATTTGAGACTTTTGTTGTGTTCACAACCCACAATTACATAAATGAGCCCGTTAGCTTCATCACTTTTTCTATTTGTAAAACCTCAAGAACTCTCTACTGAATTTTTCTGAAATACAAGATCGGTGATTTTTACGTATTCCAATTGTGGTTGTAATTGGATACATCACACACACACACATATGGGTACATTAGTGCGTCTTATGTGCAACTCATTAAACATTTATGGGAGTGAAAGTTTTCTACAATAAAAGCTGTAGACACAAAAAAATTTTGTGGCCAACATATTTTTCCAATAATTAAATAAAACAATTTTTTTGCAAGTATCATCTCATACCCTGGAAAATGCAAAGGTAAGAATGGTGCAAATGTGCCAGAGTTGTTATGCTGTGTGGGTTTCCTAACTTGATGTGTTATAATGGAGTTCACTGTATATTCTTTTCACTTACAGAAAAGCAGGAAATTCTGGCACTAAACAAAAAAAACCTTGTGTACCAAAATAAACTTACTGGCAAGCAGATGGCTCATCTTCCTCAAACTCCGAGGACTTGGGAATGTTGCGTTTCCCCCAGCACCAACAGAAGACTTACTTCCAGCGTTTCTACCAAGCGACCGTGCAGCAATAATAGCTCGGTAGCCCATGCTGCCTACGCCTTTGGGATGATCAGGTCTCGGCGGTGGTTCAGGTGGGGTGACACAGAATTTTGTGTGTGAGATATCTGTTTCAGGTACGTGGCCTGTCAATTCTTCTGTACATCTGTGTTGTTTCTCTTCAGTGTGTGGTGGTTTAACATTTATTTGAGGTACTGGTACCTTCTGCCAAACTTCTGACTGAGCTGTAGTAAAATCCTGTGTGTTGCATATTTGTGCTGCAGGCAGAATGTCCGCTTCCATAACTGAGCCTGTTACATCATCCTCCACCAAAATCTCAAAATCCTTATTGCTATTATCTTTAATCAATGCAGAATGCACAGCATTTAATAAACCTGTGGATCCCTTACTAGGTACACATGGCTGTGCATTAGTTTCACATAACACTTCATCTTTGTTTGTACTCATATCATTCATTATGTGCGAAGACAAATCTGTTTGTTCGAGTGACTTTCTGAAGTCATTTACTGTGTTAACATTATTGTGTTCTTTAAAACGATGCTGAAGTAAAGCAATATTTATTGTTTCCAATATTTCACCAATTCTCTGGGTCCGTTTATCTTCAAGGCTGTATGAAGCACCATCTTGAGCACTAACATCTGAGCATTCAGCATATACACTAGTGGCAGTGTCAGAAGTTTTGTCACTCTCTGCTACAACTTGATTTTGTTTCTGCAACTGAGAGGCTGCATGTGAGGAACTCTCTGACGTAGGACTTGGAAGGGTGCCGCCATTTTCTGATATCCGACAATTAATCCAGTCTTCCACAAAGCTTGTGTTATAAGACCCACCCAAAGCTGCATTAGAATCTGTAAGGTCATACGCAGGAGTACTATAGCTCTTATCTAACCGTCCACGTTCTTTGTGCACAAAAACTGTATTTTCAACAGAAGTGACAGAATTTTTATGCCTGTGCACCTTGTCAGTGTTTTCCACAGCTTGACACACATCATTCAAATCACTGCTAGGTAAACCACAACCTCCACCCTTGGCTCTCAGGGTATTTTTATCAGTTACCTTATCCTGCACGATGCCACTTTCACTTGTGTCCTTTGCATCCTTACTACAAAATGCCGATGTTTCTTGCACACAGTTCTCAGGACCACCTTCTTCATGTGGAACATGAGTTACAGACACTTCGTTACCATGCCCGATTCTCACACCCTGGCAACAGTCCCCTTTCTCATCATTCCACCTCTCACTACATCCACTGTGTTGCTGCAGGCCTACTTCCATTGTAGAGACATGATCATCTACACCAGTACTTGTGCACAGCACATTGCTATTCTGCAGATTTTCATTATCCTTTATCTCGTTTTGCCCTCGGACACAAAAAACTTCTTCTGCCTGGGCTGACACCATGTTCTCAGACTCCCTCTCAGTTCCCTTTTGTTCTTCCTCTTTTCTACTTTTGTCTTTCCCACAAAGAGTATTCTCTTTCACACTATCCACCCTCGGAATTTCATCACAATTTTCAGTCATGTGCATGTTGTTACGATTCTCTGTTATTCTTAACTTCTTCCCACTCTGCATTCTACTGGATGCATTTTCAATCCCCAGACAAGTTGTTGGCCTTGGTGAGGGTGATACTGACAAATCATTTCCGAAACTTGCCGACTTATCTCGCAACTGATAAACTTCATCCTTCCTCCCTTCTGAATCTCCTCCAGCAGATGGACTACCATCCTTCCACTGCCGTTCCAGGCGAAGTTCGCGCCAAAACTGGAATTGTATGATCAAGTACAGTCATTGTTCTCATGTTTAATAAAATCTTGAAGACAAAAACAGATGATTACATTTAAGTGCCCATTAAGATGCCCTTATACTGATTTGTAAAATCACAGAATTACCTGCATGTTGTCTCTTGTAAAATTATCATTAAATACTTGTGAAATGCCACTTAAGTGGCACTTACTTACTTATTTACTCCATGCAGCAGAGTCCTTCTTGAGAAGCTAATCGGTTCTCAGCTGGTCAAGAAATTCCCCGCATTTCATGGAACCTGAAGGTTCATTACCGCATTCACAAGTTCACTCCACCTGTCCCTATCCTGGGCCAGCGTGATCCAGCCCATGCCCCCACATCCCACTTCCTGAAGAACCATATTAATATTATCCTCCCATCTATGCCTGGGTCTTCAAAGTGGTCTCTTTCCTTCAGGTACTATGTGAATGATTCATAACATGATACTTTTTAAGGTGAGGAGTTGTCTTGCACCTTACCCAAGCCTCAAACTGGAAGACCACCCCTTGTCGGCTGTCTGCGACTGCTTATTTAATACAATTGCAGTTACCCTCCATATTGGAGGCCATTCCTCAATCTACAACCTGAGGTTGCGCCATGCTGTGGTGACAAGAAGCCACTTATCATGGCCTTAAGTGGCACATAGAAGATACAGATAAAGTTGTCTCTATGTTAAATAAGCATCACACCTTCAAGATGCATGCAACACAGAAGGCCAATTTTCAAAACACTCTTAAAATTAGCATATAATGGACACGTGGTCAGTTTAACGCTCCGGCCGCCTTACCCTCGGAACGGCACCTGATAGCCATTAGGTAGGAGGCTAGGTGGACTGCACAGCAAGTATGTACACTGAAGAAGAGAAAAATATCTGCTTATGCCAGGAATTGAACCCCGATTTCCCACAATCCAGCTTGCACCCCATCATTACAATAACCGACCTAACCTGGTTCCTAACAGGAGGGATTAGCAACACGAGTGTTCAGACGTGATGTGGTACCTGTTCAATATTAACGGGCGGACGTTTGTTGGTTGGGCTGGCGCCCGTTACTGTAGCTCTACGCTGCACTGTTACACGTGGTTTCGGCAGATACAGCCTCATGCTAGTTGGAGACGTCTGCCCCTCATCTTGTACACCAGGCAAGAATGAATCATCATCATCATCTGAACTGGAATTACCACCCTCCAACACTGGTTGAGGGGTCATCTGCTTGGGGACAGCTCTGTGAACAGATAAATATCAGCAATACCATTACTAGTTGCAAAGTTACACATGTTAAAGAAAAAAATCATTTACATATTTCTGTAAAAAATTTGAAGTAAAAGCATTACTGAAACATATGCAAAATAGTAATAATAATAATAATAATAATAAACTAACTGTAAAATACGCTGAGTATTATGAAAATAAATTTTAAAAATGCAAGACCTGTGCAAGTATATTTACTACTATGTACTGTTCTATCATTGTTATTCCATCATCCACTGTATTTCTTCTGTTTTTGTATTACTTTCATTCATTAGTATTCAGCCTTGAAGGCCGGGCTTGGCAGGAACCAGAGTCCAGTCATGTGACCGGTATGGCTCTGGCACACTGCATGCTGGGCAAGTTCTTGGGGGTAGTTTGCCATTGCTTTCTCCCGCCTTTAGACGTTCCCACTTTAGCTGCCAGGTGCCTCCTTCCGCAATGACGTGAGAGATCCTAGCAGTGAAAAGTGGAACTGTGGGCGAGAAAGATGTCTGGTAGTAATTTTGCCTAAATTCCGACTTCCACATAAATTTAGGGATCTTTTATGTGCCGCAAATCTACGACATGGGACCGACGGCTTTACTTCCCCTCTGAAGGAAGGCATGCTGAGGATTTTTTCGCCCTAAAAATCCGACGGCTTCGGCTGGGTTTGAACCCGCAAACGTGGGTACTAAAGGCCAGCACGCTACCCCTAGACCACTGGAGCCGTCTTTTATTACTATGCAAGAGAATATCATACAAGACAAACTTTGCACAAGCAATCCCAAACTGACATGATTAAACTAATACGAAATCATTTTGAAGCAGTTTCAGAGCACAATTCATCCCAGACTAACACAGTTTGACTGCAGACAGATTCAGCTGCAACCTCAGGCCTATGAATGGATCTTACAGAGACAGGAAGATGGGGTACAAATGTGATTCATCTAACTCAAGGCTGGTAGAAATACAGTAACAAACCTGTGAGCTCTATAAAATTCAAGGAATTTGGCTATCTGAGGAACTAAAAGCTTCTCAAGAAGGGTTCTGCTCCATTTCACTAGTTAGCATCTACTGGATATGAAAATATGAACAATGCATAATGTAATATGGCATGTGCCAAGTGGCACATATCCCACTCTTACTGCTCAACACTCAGCTTTACCTTGGCTGTGGCATCTCGAAGTCAGGAATAGTAAGCAATTCAGGTCTCGGCGACGGAAGATTGTCATGCCATCGAGTGTATGGTGCTGCTCTCTTCTTACTGGGCAGTCTATAAGGTTTCATGTAGATCTGACCGTAGACTTTGGTATGACGTGGGCGTTTTTTCAGTGTTAGAAAAACATCAGTAGGAGATTCTTGAAATAAGGCCATTACTCTCTTTGTCTGCCAACCCACCTGCAATGTTGTAAGCATGAGACATTACATACTTCTATATTAAGGAAGCAGAAAATAGCAAAATAATCAGTGTATATTCTAAACAGTGTTCAATAAGTACTGTCCAAGGGTCTTGTCTTGGCAAGACACATTCATACACACAATTTTTTCCATGTCCAGTTGTTATTAAAACAAATAAAACATTTCTTTTGCCTAGGGTTAAAATTTAGCTCCATCCAACGAACTCAGAAGAGCAACATGAGACTTGAGGTTTTCACAGCGGTGCTGTGAAGGATTCAAGTCTTCTGGGATGTGATACTGCAGTATTGGGCGAGTTTCTTCTTTGACTGCTTTATCCTGAACATTAAGACACTATGACGCTATTTTCCCTTGAAACACTGACACAGTGTCACATCCCAGAAGACTGGAATCTTCAGCCGACTCATGTTCTGAATTGTTGTTTGTAACAAAAACATGACAACATAAACAATCACCTCAATAAAACACAATTATCAAAGGCAGACTTATAATACCCAAGGGTGTGTGCAACACTCATATTTATCATTTCAACACACAAATCAAACAGATCTAGAAACATAAGCCTTGGGCTTTCTTACATTAATGACCAGGTCTGGCACAAATGCAATGACATTTCCAACAAACATGTTATGTCCATCTTAAACATAAATGAAGATGAAGGCAGTATCTTCCCTTGAAATGCCAAATTTCTACAGGCAGCTAAGCAACTACTGGTTTCTTAAGAAGGAATTTTGTTCCATGGAGTTGCTTACTTCGAGATTATGCAAATTTGTGATTAGGAAAGCAGTAATTAGTTTTCAGCTACTGAAAGGCATCTTACAATATTTTAAGTATGGACACTACTACATTACTGAGCAAGCTGTCTCAAGTGATAGTGCTTCAGATTTGTATTTGGAAGCTGCCCAGTTTGAATTTCTGCCATTTTGACTGTTTCCTGTTGTTTTCCTCAGACTCTCCAGGCAAAATTGCAGACAGTACATTAAACAGGGCCATGACTGCTCCCTTCCGTATCTTTTCCTATCCCATAAACCACCGTCACCCAAACGGTTACACACTACAGCATCCAGGATCTGCATGTTGCTTTTCCAAATTTTGTCTTGGCAGTTTATTTCCAAATCTAGTGTTTTAGCTGTGGCTGTAAGGCTAGCACTCAAGGACCTGACTTGTATGCTGCTGTAAGCTCTGTTTGTATTTCCAGTGGGTACATTCTCTTTTATCTCCTGTACCATGTAGGTGGTTTGCTTAAGTGTTTTTATAGGGTTCATGTCATCAGAATTATTGAAGTCCAATTGTTAGTTATAACTTCACAGTTTAAACCATGGGTTTGTTAACACTTATTTCTCATTTTGATCTATGGGATATTACTGAACTTGGCATACATTATTTGATTTGTGTCCATGCATCTATATTTTCCTGCCTTTTACACACTTCCACACTTTCCATTAGTTGGATCCTACAGAACTGAAGGGGATAAAATATATGATGTAACCCAATAACAAAGCACACAGGGTGCAAAACAACTAAACATATACATAACTACAAAGGAAACCTGACAACATCCATAATTTACCATTTCCCACACTCAATTACATGAACCATCCACAATGGTATGTGTGCTACTTACCACTGTCTGATAGTTGACCTGCACAACTTCATCTCCTTCCTCAATTTTCCCACACTGGTGAGCAGGTGAGCTGAACTTGATTCCGCCAATCTGGTGTATACCGTGAAAAGATGGTACAATAAAAAACCCCTGTAATAAATGAGAAAATCACAAATGAAAATGATCACCAGTTCTATCCTAAATGAGTTGTTGTCATGGTTTTCTGCAGTCTCTCCTGGAAAATTCTGGTACACTACTTGAAATAAGGTCATGACAGCTTCCTTCAGCAACCCTTCCAATTCGCTGTTCACTGGATGGCCTGCCATTTGATGCAACGCAGTCTGTACAACTAATAAAGTCATTATAGAAACCATAAATAAATAAATAAATGGTATGGAATACTGTGTTCCCTCTTTTATAGTGCCATCCAGTTGAAACATTACTTACCAGATCATCTCCTGCACGTTTCTTAAGGGTAGCTAGATCCAATGATGCAGGCTGTAATATCAATGGATCCATTATATCCTGGATAATACTGTCAGCCAGACGAGCTAGCTCTTTACAACTTGTCCGAATCTCCTCTACAGGACGCTCTGCAAAGCGATCTCTCTGAGCACATGTTGCTATGGCTAGACTGAGTTTCAGTAGTTCACTCTTTCTGTCTTGATAATCAAGTTGCCCAGTGAAAGGAGACCTACGCAAAAAACACACTTTTTGTAATAAGGACTGCTGTCTGGTATGATGTCACACACGTAAGTTGGTAGACATGTAGAGGCCATTTGTTACCTTCTGGCCAGTGGACTTTTCAATCAGGCTACAAGCAAGTCACTTGTACAGAGACAGCAATAGTGAATTGACAGATAAACACGATCAATACCCTTACCTTGGCACCTCTCATACCGAACATGCCAGATTGCCAGCTCCACTAGGTTCTTCAGGGCCAAAATCTAACACATGATCAATACCCATGTTCTGGAGGAACCTGATGCTTCCATCTTCAAGGCAAAAGAGTACTCTTCTATATCATCTTATTCAACAGATAAAACTACCTAACATGTGCTACTGTGATGAAATAAATGGAACATTTTATTTCATACTGGTGGCAATGTTTGAAACTAAAATTCCAGAGCACAGCACACTCCATACACAAAACTGGATGTCCTACATGAGATATTATATTAGATACATATCTGTCTCCATAATAATGAGGTAGGTTTGTTGGTTTGTTTGCTGCTTGTTTTGAAAGTTGCTTGGCTGTTCACGTACTTTCCACAGGACTGAGGGAGATGGTAAAATGCATGTGCTACTGACCCACCAGCACTGAGGGCTCCATTGTCACTGTTGTGGTTGGAAGTCAGTACAATAACAAAACTGACAGCCAACATGTGGGTGTATTTGCAAGGTGATATATCAACTGGGCAATTTTCACAAAATTTACCGAGTCCTGGTGAACGAAAATATGCAGTTTGCACACCCAGAAATTTAGATGTGATTGACAACAACCTTAAGATTCAGAAGTCACAACCAGGCGATGTTAATGTATACAAATCAGAGGATGCAGTTGGGGATGTTAATGAAGGAATGCAATGTCAGAGAACTGATGTATCACTTAGTCATTTACAATTCTTGTTAAACTGTGCATTGGCAGAGGTGCTTAAAGTATATCAAACAGTTCCTTTTCAAAACTTATCATAACATACACATGACAGGACTAATACTTCACCTATCAAGCCAGCAGACAAGCGGTTTTACAGCTGTTATAACATCCGCAACATCTGCTAATGTTTGTGTGCTGACCGGTTGTGAGTCAGTTTGCTGACGCAGTTCATTGTGCAGACTACGTGCTCGGCACGATAACCTCAGGGCCAACAGTTGAAGATTTTCCCGATCAAGTTCGTAGTGCTAGACACAAAAAAATAACAATTAGGTTCTTCATAATCTATTTTCAAACAGAACTGGTCCTGCTGCACTACCAGAACACTGATGCTAAAATCAGTGAAGGAATCTATTTCTTAAACAAGGAAGACAAACAACAAAGTGTAGCATTCCAAGTGAAGTGATGGAAATTTCAGACACACATATTTCAAAAGCAAATACATGATGACGACCTGGAGTTCCTAGTATCTAAATGTACGCATAGGCAAAGGCTCTAGTTTATGCCTTGAAAATTATGCAAGAGAATGGGGGTAGGGAACCTCTGAAATTCAGACACCAGAACCACTAAGTCTTCACTCTAGAAGTTTGCTACTTTGTTAACCTTTCAAGAAATTGCAGTTTTATGAACCTCTTGAAGCACTTCAGAATTAGTACTGAGAAGTGGTTCCTATCTTTTGCCCACTACACAGTTGCCTTCCTTGTCAATATCACAGTATGCACTAGCTGAAACTTTAAAGCATCAACACTGAAATTCAGAGACTCCTAAAGTTTACTGGTATGATTAAAAATAAGAATTGGAAATAAATATTCAAATTACACTCCAAAACTGTAACACAATACTTGCACATTGCTGTAACAGCTGTGGCTACTGTACATATTGGTAACAGTGTTCACTGATATAGTGACAGTGAGGATTGGAATGGTATAGAGTAACTGTACTGTAATACTGGCACATGGCTTTGACAGCTGTGGCTACTGTACATATTGGTAACAGTGTGCACTGATATAGTGACTGTGAGGACTTGAACTGCATACAGTAACTGTACTGCAATACTGGCACATGGCTTTAACAGCTGTGGCTACCGTACATATAGGTAACAGTGTGCACTGATATAATGACAGTGAGGATTCAAATCACATACAATAACTGTACTGCAATACTGGCACATGGCTTTAACAGCTGTGGCTATCATACATATTGGTAACAGTGTGCACTGATATTGTGACAATGAGGATTAGAATGCATACAATAACTGTACTGCAGTACTGGCACATCATTTGAACAGCTTTAACATAAGTACCAACACACACTTACAAAATTCCTCAGGTGTTCCACAGCCTCCAGTATTAATTCTTGGTGTCCCAATTTATGGACACCTAAGTGATCAAGATCATCAGGCCGCAGGTTCAGTAGCTGCTGGCCGCTCACTTCATTGTTTAGGAATGAATGTATGTAAGACAAAACTGTACTGTCTAAACCTACAATGAAAAGAGAAGTTAAAAAAAATTTTCTGCCTCACTCTGCGATTTTTAAGCACAGTCAATCTGATATATACAATGTACAAGTCCAGGAGATAAAGCAATCTTGAGTGACTGAGATAAGTAATATGCTCTCAAGTTAGAACAGGTAACTGGGCTAAACAAAGCACTCAAGCAAATCATGGATAATTTATTTATTTACAATTTATTTAATGGTGCTGTCAGTAAATAGATGATATATCATGGGATAACACGTTTGGTGACTTTAATAATCGGAAAGGATGTGGAAAAAAGTTGGTCATATTCTTATGTGATGTAGTGTTCTGGCATCTGCCAGAAGGGCCTGAAAATAATCAGGAAAACCCCTTAAGGATACACCTGGTTAAATTTACATGACAGACACTAGCACTGAAAAGATTTCTATTTCAACACTACTTAAGTAAAAATAAAGTTTCATCAAGCATTTATGTTAAATATGTTTGCTGAAATTCTAATACTTCCAAAATTTTTGATTGGTGACCATCTATGCATTATTCTAAATATACTACAAAACAACTTGAAATATTAGTTGGGATTAGAAGCCCAGTTAGTGTATAAAAAAAACAACTCAATGTGTTTTGCACTAGTTTTGGTTTTAAACAATGTGCGATAATAATTTTTTAATTACTCAGGAGAGTAAACATATTGCATTCGTGTTACTTCACATACGATACTGTGAAAAAAGAAAAAGGCGAAAATGTCAACATTTACAGCCTGAACATGGAAATTATTATGGATCATCATCATCATATTTATTCACTTAAGTAAAATCCACAGAGGTTCATACACCATGGGATATTGAAATTGTCATGATTACAATAGAATATAAGTTGTGATATACAACATAGGCAATAAAGTATTATAATTACAATAAAAGTACATATTTAATTACAAGGCTATGCCAAAGATATTTATATAATTACCATATATATAATTATGAAGCTATAGCTAAGATATTTATGTATAATCACCAAGATGTGTTGTGGTTGAATTATTTGTCCAATGTATAAAAAGGATTGGAATAAAGGAAGCTTCTTAGACGTGGTTTAGATTCTTTGCTATTATCCTATGTTCTCTTCACGAAAGCTGGTAAATAGTTATGGATTTCAATACCCATATTAAGAATCCATTTTTGATACAGTGATAAATTCGATATTGGTTGACGAAAATTTGTAATTTTTCTAGTATTTCTTCCACGTATCCCTGAGATAAACATGTATTGGTCACATTTTGTAATAACGAAACATAAGAGGGGAAAAATATACTGCGATGGAAGAGTGAGAATATTCAGACTTTTAAATAAATCACAAGAATCTCTACTCATTGAACCTGTAATTATTCCTACAACTCTCTTCTGATATTTAAAAACTTTATTGCTATAACTAGAATTGCTCCAAAACATAAATCCATAAGTCAAAAGTAATTACAAACTGTTACGAACTTTGAACATGTCGCTGAAAAACGAAGCCAAAGTGTACAAACGGCTCACATGAAATACGAAAAGTAGTGAACTGTATTACAAGCAACACTTCAACAGCATATCTCGATACAATAGCATTCATTATTTGTTCCCTGGCTTCACTGTCCCTGATATACAATCACCTGTCAAAAGTTAGTTAATCTTACCCCCGATTAGGGTGTGACAGAAACTAATATTTTGCACCCAGAATACGCTGTAATTCCTAGATAAAAATCCCTTTTGTGATAAATTTAACAAGCAATAAATTTTGCAGCTTCACTACAACTGATCTGAGAAAGCTGCGTTACCTTTTAACCATTCAGTAACTTGTTCTGGTTTCCATTCTGCTACGTTCACATACGCCATTTTCTGCTACCCATTTGCATGAATGAAATCCATTGCTTCCTTGATCGTACACCTGTGCAACGA
>Ga0123355_10004185_pt1 | contig 20957 bp, 17 predicted proteins | sample TergutEmb28metaG_3_FD_89872 | JGI IMG/M metagenome (GOLD analysis project Ga0123355, IMG submission 89872) | Embiratermes neotenicus P1 segment gut microbial communities from Petit-Saut dam, French Guiana - Emb289 P1 | ecosystem: Host-associated > Arthropoda: Insects > Digestive system > Gut ...
ACAGATTTTTGACAATTGAGGCGGCTCTGACGCGGCTGATAAGGCAAGCAAGGAGGGGGCAACGAAAAGTGGCAAAAATCTGACCGAAAAGGCGCCGTTGGCGGGGTTGAATACAGCTTCTAATGTGAGATTAGCATCATAAAGCTATAGAAAGAGGTAAAAGCATGAAGAAAAAGAACGCAAACAATAGGCCACAGCTAAAACGGACAAGCAAACCAGTCCAAAAACCCAGTATCAAAACCATAGATCAAAAGTGGTTTATGATAGGTGCAGTGGTATTGGTGGCAGTAGTTATATTTACAGCCGGCCTGGTATGGTTTTATAACGACACCGTAGTGGCTAGGGCAAGCGGTATCAGGATCCGCGAAAGCGAGGTAGCACAGGAAATAGTCCGCAATGCCAACTTGCAACAGATGCTGTCTTTTAACATGATGACTTGGGAAGAAGTAAGCGAAGAAGCAGCAAGGCAGCTTGCATTTACCAGGCTATTCGAAAATTACGCCAACAATAACAATATCTCTATAGAGGCTCAACCATTCCAGGAGTTTGACGGCTTTACAATGGGTGGGGTACAAACACTTCAAGATGTAAGGGACACTGTTACATTTGCTATTATCTCGACCCCAGAGCTGTTTGCCGAGTTTGAAGCATACATGCCCGAAGACGAAATCCCGTATGCGCTAAGCCGCGCTGAAGCAATCCTGGCAAGGCTCGCGAATGGGGAGGACTTTGACACGCTTATGGCAACCTATAGCGAAGACCCAGGTTTAGTAACTTCCCCTGACGGCTATGTATTCCTAGAAGGTGCGATGGTGCCAGAGTTTTTTACTGCTACCAACAACCTAGAAATAGGCGAGATAAGCGGCCTGGTACAAACGATACACGGCTTTCATATAGTCATGCGCATAGACCCGCCAGAGCATATCCCCATAATGCTGCCAGGCGGCCATCAGGTACCGCAGCCTTTTGAGACAGAAGACGAAATATTTGGTGCAAAGCATATACTAATTATGGCTCAGGAGCTAACTTACGACCAAAGGATGGCTACCGCTGTAATCAGGGGATTCGAAGCTAAGCTAGATAATGCTGATTTGACATTTACACGCGGTATTAACAATATCCCACGATAAAACGATATAAGCGAAAGCATAAAAAAAGCCCGGGTTGCCCCGGGCTTTTTGACACCTATGTTATACAAAATCCTTCTCGCTGGTATAAGAACAGCCTGTATCTTCGCAGTCACAGTCGTCATCGTCATAATCGCAGTCCAAGTCGTCTAGGTCGTAGTGTAGGCAATCAAACTTTTTCTTTAGCCAGCAGAACTTGACAATGGCGGCTACAACTATCAGGCATATAATCACACCTGCGCCTACGCCAATAATAAGGCCGCGCTTCTTACTTTTCATGAGTTTACGGGCCAGCTTAAAATCGCTAATCTTGCGCATTTTATTTCATCCTTCCTTATATAAGGTAAATATTTATTTATTGTTTTCGAGTCTATTTAACATATGCTTATGGTATTTCAACTGTTCTTAAACTGTTTTTAACTATTCTTGGGGGCTGTCAGTTCACAATATGCCCGCTTCATAATCCGGCGCTCGTCATGGAATTTCAGCAGATGATATGCTTCGTGTTGTTTATAAAAGCCTACATCTGTAAAAAATTCGTCTGCTTGGGGCTTGCAGTAAAACGCGCTTGTAGTCATGAGATACCAGTGTACGGTCTTGGATACCTTGTGTTTATCGTTAGAGTCTGGGAACGAAGAATAAAATGTATACTCTGTCTTGCCAAGATATTTTATCACTTTTGCGGTTACGCCGCTTTCTTCTTTTACTTCCCTTAGGGCGGCGGCCTTGTGCGTCTCGTTTGGCTCTAGTGTGCCTTTGGGTAAGACCCAGCCCATGTTTTTGCCGTGTCTGTTCTTGTACAAAAGTAATACCTTGCCGCGGTATATTACCACGCCGCCACAACTTACTATAGATAATTTCAAATAGCTTCACGCCATTCTTTTTGGTGTGCGTTTTTTGTTTTTACACTAAAACGCTTTATTGGTATAGGATGCGTGAAGATGTTTAAATTATTCGGTTGGTTGGGATTTGGGGTTTGGGTTTTGGGTTTGGGTTTTTTATGGCTTTTGTTTATTGGGGGTTGTGTATGGCTTATTGTTCGGTATTAAATGAAAAAACACTAGCCTTCTCTGTCGCAAAATCGGCGTTGAAGCGTTCGCCGATTTCGCTCGTCGTCGGCAACTGTTTTTTTCATTTAATAGGCCCGTGCGCCCACCGTTGACATTTCTCCTCAAACGTTACCACGGCAGTTGGCTCGGCCAAGCACCCCCACGGCACATAAGCTTCACTTACTTAGCGCTGCTTCCTTCCGGACCTGACGCGGTTCATAAGGGCCTATTGCGCGGGACTTGGCTGTCATCGCTACTTACTATGGGCAGACTTCACGAAGAAGGAGCCGAAGGACAGGCATCACCCCAACTATGGCGGATTGATGGTACAGGGAGCCGCCACTTCCCCAGCTTGCACGGGCATAAAATAATGTATCAGGAAATGAGCAAGCTGTCAAAACTTATGATATAATATTTATAAATTCCTAACCAAAAGGAGGATTCATATGCGATTTGTATTCACAGGCAAAAACATGACCGTGACCGAAGGTGTAAAAGAGCGCACAACTCACAAGCTGGGCCGCCTAGAAAAACTACTTCCCCATGATGCGGAAGTACATGTCACGTACAGCATGAATAAGCACCTCACTAAAATGGAGGTATCTGTGCCGCTACACAAGCGCATACTCCGGGCAGAGGTTACAGATACCGACATCAGCAATTGCATGGACAGCTCCGTAGATATTTTGGAAAGGCAAGTACTAAAATACAAGTCCCGGCTAAGGGACCGCCGCCGCCGTAGCGTTGCCACCCACGAAGAGCTGGAGTATATACAAGCCCCAGACACACCAGCGGCAGAGTCGTCTCAAGAGCCGGTGATACACCGCACGAAGCGTTTTGCGCTCAAACCCATGGACGCAACAGAGGCCGTAATGGAAATGGAGCTGCTTAATCACGATTTCTATGTATTCCGCAATAGCTGGACAGAGGAAGTAAATGTTGTATACAAACGCAAAGAAGGCGAGTACGGCCTAATAGAGCCCCAATAATCAATGATAGATAAACATCAAGGTAAAGCGCTTAAAACTAAGCTCCAAGCAGCGCCGGTATACCTATTAGCTACCAACAACCCCAACAAAGCCAAAGAAATAAAGCCCATGTTTGATGCGGCGGGCCTGACACTTATCACGTTAGCGGATCTTGGCCTGCATTTCGAGGCAGGCGAAGATGGCAATAGCTTTACCGCCAACGCAACGCAAAAAGCCATGGAAACCGCCGCTTTCATAAGAAGTGGCGCTGCTGCAATATCGCCTTTACCAATAGTATCAAAACCGGGCGGCCAACTTTCGTGTAGCGATATAGCCGTGCTGGCCGACGACTCCGGCCTTGTTATAGACATGCTTGGTGGTGAGCCGGGTGTAGACTCCGCACTATATCTAGGACGGGACACACCATACACCCAAAAATGCCAGGACTTGATAACCAGGCTTGATGGTGTGTCCAACAACAAGCGTACTGCAAGGTTTGTGTGTATGCTGGTGTGTATAATGCCGGATGGGACACAGTTATTGGCAGAAGGCACCATAGAAGGGCGCATTGCCCATGCCATGTACGGCGAAGGCGGCTTTGGCTATGACCCAATATTTTATTACCCGCCCTATGGTAAAACCATGGCCGAACTGACGCAGGATGAAAAAAACCTAATCAGCCACAGAGGGCAAGCCATAACAAAAATGATAGGGCTGATAGTAGATGATGATACTGGTAATAAGTGACTCCCATGGCGACAGCAGCATTGTGCGTTTGCTTCTTAACCGCTATGCCCAGTGGGCGCAAATGGTGGTGCATTTGGGTGACAATATAAAGGATTTGTTGCAATATGAGTTGGAATACCCAGCTATCACATTTACTGCTGTACCAGGCAATTGCGACTACTACGGTGGCCTCCCAAACGAGCGTATCCTAACAGTTGGAGTAGGCAATGCAAAAAAGCGGCGGCTGTTGCTGCTGCATGGCCATACATTAAACGTAAAATCTGGCTATAACCGGCTTATGTATTACGCGCAGGAGAAGGAAGTGGATGCTTGCTTATTTGGGCATACACATACGCCTTTAGTGCATACAGAGCCGGTTTTTTCATGTGAAAAAGAAATATTGTTTATGAACCCAGGAAGCATAAGCCAGCCACGCGGCGGTAGCAGGGCCAGTTATGGTATTGTTTTAATAAATAATGATGGCAGCATAACCGGTGAGGTGATAGAAGTATGAATACAAACCGTTGGACGCTTTTAGAAACAGACGCGGACCTGCCACTTATGTCCCAAGTGCTTGGCATTAGCCAAATCACAGCCAATGTCATGGCCAATAGGGGAATAAGGACAAAAAATACTGCACTAAGCTTCCTTACGCCAACTATGGACAAGCTGCACGATATCACAAGTATGAAAGGCGTAAACGAAGCGCTTGCACTTATATCCCAAGCTATCCATGATGGTACAAAGGTCATGATATACGGCGACTACGACGTAGACGGTATCATGAGTACAGTAATCTTGTACAAAGTCCTAAAAAATGCCGGAGCCGATGTGGATTTTTACATACCACACCGTGTAGAAGAAGGCTATGGCCTTAACTCTGCGGTGGTTAAACGCTTGCACGAAGCTGGTACACAGCTACTAATAACTGTGGATAACGGCATATCCGCAATTAGTGAAATCGATGAAGCCAACAACCTAGGCATGAAGGTAATAATAATAGACCATCACGAGCCGGGCTTTACGCATACCCAAGGTACCCGTGAGGATATCCTCCCGCCTGCCGCCGCCATTGTTGACCCCAAGCAAGCGCAGTGCACTTACCCTTTTAAGGAGCTATGTGCTGCAGGTCTTTCGTATAAGCTGGCGGTGGCCTTCGAGCAGTATCACAGCGGTAAACATATACAACATGACGAGCTACTAGCCCTGGCAGCAATAGCCACAATATGCGACATCGTAAACATGCAAGACGAAAACCGCATAATTGTACGCGAGGGCCTGGCCAGGCTCAACGCAAACAAGCTATTAAACCCAGGCCTGGGAAGTCTTATATCCCGGCGCAACTACCTAGACAAACCCATAGACACCTTCACCGTTGGCTTTATTATAGGCCCATGCCTCAACGCTACAGGGCGGCTGGATAGTGCTGCAAAGTCTGTAGAGCTGTTGTTGGCAACAGAGTCCAACGAGCGTCATGCCCTAGCAAACGAACTGTGCGAGCTCAACGACGCAAGGAAAGAACTAACCGCCGAGTGTGTGAGCCGTGTAATGGAAAGCATAAGCGAGCCACTAGACAAAGTGCTGGTATTAACAGACCTGTCCGCTCACGAAAGCGTCGCCGGTATAGTAGCAGGCCGTATAAAAGAATCTACAGGCCGCCCTACAATATTGCTTACCCAAGGCGACGGTACAATGAAGGGCAGCGGCCGCTCTGTAGAAGGGTATAACTTGTTCGAAGCCCTATATGCTCACCGGCACCTTTTTACGCGCTTTGGCGGGCACCCAATGGCGGCAGGGCTTACACTGCATAGTGAGAATATCCCACTTTTGCGCGAAGCTCTTAATGCAAACTGCACCCTGTCAGAAGATGATTTCACCCCGGAATACAAAATAGACAGGGAGCTGCTGCCGTCAGAAATCACATTAGCGCTTTCTGAAGAACTTAAAACCCTGGCCCCATACGGCAAAGGCAACCACGACCCGCTGTTTGTAAGCCGTAAACTATACGTAGAAAACTGTCGGGTAATAAGCGAAAAAAACACGCTAATTTTCACGTTCAACACAAAATCCGGCAAACTAAAAGGCATTGCGTTCGGCCTCAACAGCGCATTTGACACTGCCACGCTGGAATCCGGCGTACGGCCTACGGGTGGGTTTAATATGGATGTGGTGTATGTAGTCGAGACAAATGTGTACAACGGTATATCGTCTGTTCAGATGCGGTTAAGGGATTTTAGGCTGTTTAAATAGCCAACAGGCCATGAGCCTGAACAAACGTTTGCATTGCATGCAAATACATGTTATAATCCCTAAAAATGGAGGGCACAGCCCATAATAAAGGAGAGATACACATGCCCGGCAACTTGACCGCAAAACAGCAGATGATTTTGGACTTTCTTAAGACAGAAACCCGCCAAAACGGTTACCCGCCTACAGTACGCGAGATTTGTGACGGCGTGGGATTAAGCTCCACATCTACAGTACACGCGCATCTAGAAACATTGGAGCGCAAAGGCTATATCCGCCGTTCTGCCACCAAAAACCGCTCTACAGAGATATTAGAAGAAGATTTTTATGGCAACACAAGGGAGCTGGTTAACGTCCCAATAGTAGGCCGTGTAGCAGCCGGGTTGCCCATATTGGCCGAAGAAAACATAGAAGACACCTTCCCCATACCAATAGACTACGTAAAAAACGATACCTGTTTTATGCTGCATGTCAAAGGCGACAGCATGATAGACGAAGGTATCTTCGATGGAGATCTGGTGCTGGTGCGCCAGCAGCCAATAGCAAGGGATGGCGATATTGTTATCGCACTTATAGATGACTCTGCAACCGTAAAAACATTCTTCCGCGAAGGTGACCAGATACGACTCGACCCTGCTAACCAGGATTTCTTGCCTATTTATACGCGTGAATGTGATATTTTGGGCAAGGTAATAGGGTTATACCGCAGGTATTAAGCAAATAAGCACATATGCTAAAACGCACGCAGGGTTTGATCCCTGTGTGCGTTTTTTTATGCCTGTAGGAAATTGCATGCAATTTCCACTTGCATCCTCAAGCAAAGCGGCGCAGCCGCTTTTATGCCTGCACGTAATAAATTCTTAATAATTTCGAAACAAATAACGGAACAATTTTGTTACAAGCGCGTTATTTCATATGACACTGACTTGCGATATACTTATCAAAGTTGTTTTGTTATACGAATCTCAGAAAATTGAGATTGGTATTAGAAATAGGGAGTGACATTATGCGTTGCCACGACGTGCAGGGGCTATTTTCGGAAATTTATGACGGCGTATGTGATAATCAAAGCATCCTTGAAAAACATATTCAAGAGTGCCCTGTCTGCACGGCAGAATATGAAGACTATAGCCGGTTTATAAACGAGTTGCGGCAACTGCCAATACCAGAACTACCTCACGACTTTCACGAGACAATAATGGCCAAAGTCCGGGCAGTTGCATCTTACGACAGCATAAACACAAACAACCCCATAAACACAAAACATAAGAAACCTATGCTAAAAGCATATGCCATAACCAGGCGCTGGGCTGGTGTTGCAGCGGCTGCGTGCTTGATGCTGGTTTGCCTTTGGACAGTACGTGCCTTTGACTTGGCTACGCGGTCCAACATGGAGTTTGAAGTTGCCCCTCCTATGTTTACGAGCCGTGATTATAGTGCAGTGCATATACCACAGGCTTTTGACGCAGATATATATGAGTATGCATCACCCATAGAAATTGTAGAATATGAGTATGCATCACCCATAGAAATTGTAGATTTTAGTATGGAGCTAGAAATAGAATTCGAAGAAGGCGATGCCCAATCATATGATGGCATTATGATGACTAGCGAAGACATAGCACAGGATATATATGGCGCAGAATATGATGACTTTATAATGGTTGCCGACGAAGATATGGCATCTGGGATTTTTGGTGCAGAAGGTGAAAATGACAGTCAGCATAGAAACAACATGTTAGGGCGCCTTCGCGAAGACGGATATGATGAAACTCATGATGGCGATAATTATGATTTTATCTTTAACTGGGCAGCGCCAAGTACGGTACCAATATCACATGAGCAGGTAATACTAGATGCTTACGAGACACCCGAGGCCTTTAGCCTTGCCTTAACCGGCGGGCGCTCAACGTTTTGGGTTGGAGGCTCTATGGCCTGGACGGTGGCTTTCGCAGCCGGGTTTGCAGCCTTAGCAGTCTCACTGGCAGCAATGTTTTGGAACATGTCTCGAAAAAAGTAATACAGGTACTTTCAGCAAGAGTCCAATGATAAGAAAGGCTTGAACCCAATGCCACAAGACGGGACCACCATTAACAGCATAATGCAAGAAATATCCAGCAACATCTTAGGTGGCCGGGTAGACAAAATCACCCAGCCAGAGCCAGACGAAATAGTAATATCTATACGAGGCCGTGGTGCCAACCACAAGCTGCTGCTTACAACCCAATCAACCGCGCCAAGGCTGCATTTTACAAGTCTGCATAAGCAGAGCCCCATGCAAGCACCAATGTTTTGTATGGTGCTAAGGAAGCACATAAGTGGCGGGCGCATCATAGATATACGCCAGCCAGACTACGAGCGTATAATAGAACTTCACATAGAAGCCCTAGACGAAATGGGCGACAAGTCCACTAAAACCCTGGTTATTGAGATTATGGGCAAGCACAGTAATATTATGCTGCTTTCGCCAAGCGCCAAAGTGCTGGATGCAATCAAACATGTGCCCCCAAGCGTAAGCTCTGTACGGGCCATTTTGCCCGGTGTACAGTACAGCCGCCCCCCCACTGGCGACAAGTCAAACCCACTGCTTGCGAACGAATCGTCATTTTATCAAACTATCTTTAACGAAAACAATAAAGTCCAACAGGCCCTATATCAGCGATATACGGGCCTTAGTCCCGTGTTAGCAAGTGAGATTTGCACACGCGCTGGCGTAGCCCCAGAGTCACCTACAAGCGAGCTAACACAACAGCAGCAACAAAAGTTGTACGAAGCTTACGCCAATGTATTCGAGATTGTGCAAGCGGGGGAGTTTGCCCCACACATTTATTATGACGACCAGGGCAAGGCGGTGGACCTCACACCCTTGCCCTTTACTATGTACTCCCACATGCACTCAGAGGCATATGACTCGCCATCTGCGATGCAAGAGGCCTTTTACGCCAAGCGGGACGCGCATTACCGCACGCACCAGCGCACGGCGGACTTGCGCAAGCTTGTGTCCACCCACCAGGAGCGCTGCCGCAAAAAAGCACAGTTGTACGACAAGACCCTAGCCGACACTCACAACCGCGACGACCTGCGTATAAAAGGTGAGCTGCTTACAGCCTACTTGCACCAAGTAGAAAAAGGCGCAGAGTCCGTCACATTAGAAAACTTCTATGACGATAATAACCCGATAGAAATCCCACTTTCTACAAACCTAACCCCAACAGAAAACGCCCAACGATACTTCAAGCAATACAACAAAATGAAACGTACCCATGCCGCGCTGGCAGAGCAAATCCAACAAAACGCTGAAGACATTGCCTACCTAGACAGTGTATCCGTAGCGATGGAAGCCATATTAACAGAAGCCGACATTGCAGAAATAAGGGCCGAATTGGCAGAGCAAGGCTTTGTAAAGCGCAAATACGCCACAAAAACCGGTAAAAAAGCCCCAAAAGTTGAAAAGACCAAACCGCTGCGCTTCACTTCATCAGACGGGTACGATATGTATGTAGGCAAAAACAATACCCAAAACGACCAACTAACCCTGCGCACCGCCAAGAATCACGATATATGGCTGCACACCAAAGACATTGCCGGGTCACACGTGCTAATTATTACAAACGGGCACGAGCCGCCGCAGTCTACCATACTGGAAGCGGCCAACCTCGCGGCATACTACAGCAAGGGGCGCGAGTCCAGCCAGGTGCCGGTAGACTATGTGCCGCGTAGGCATGTACGCAAGCCCAATGGTGCCAAGCCTGGGTTTGTGATTTATGACCGCCACAAGACGGTTTATGTAACGCCGGTTGTGCCGTAGATTTAACTCCCTAATCCCCCAACACAGCCAACACACCATCACTCATCTTAAATATAACATCAGATGCTTCTGCAATCTCATAGTTGTGTGTAACAATTATGACGCAATAGCCATCTTCATGGGCTAGTCTTTTTAGTATGTCTATTACGGCTTTGCCGTTGGCTGCATCTAGGTTGCCCGTAGGTTCGTCTGCTAGTATGATTTTGGCGCTAGAGGACAATGCCCTTGCTATGGCCACACGCTGCTGCTCGCCGCCAGAAAGGTTGGACGGGTAACGTTTATGTTTATCACTATCTATACCCACAGACTCGAGTAGTCTTTTTGCGGTCTCTTGCCCTTTTTTGTTTAGGCCTTCACCACTAAGCTGCATTGGCACGCATACATTTTCTACAGCCGTAAGTAGCGGGAATAGCTGAAAAGCTTGGAATATCATGGACACATGCTCGCGGCGGTATTGGTCTAGGTCTATGCCAGCCATGTCTTTGTCTTGCACTGTTATATTGCCGGATGCGGGCCTGTCTAGCCCCGCCAATATAGAAAGCAAAGTTGTTTTGCCGCTTCCAGAGGGGCCTACTACAGCATGGACTTTGCCTGGCTCAAATATGGCCGATATATTTTTTAAGACATCTACACTGCTATTTTTGTAGCGATATGATACATTCTCTAGCTTTAACATTAGCAACCCTCCGTATACGAATCTCGAAAATCATCGTCGACAACACATCGCGAAAAACGGCTTAAAGCCGCCGATTTTTCACTCGGTTGTCGAAGTGATTTTCTGAAATTCGTATTAATTATTCCTTCACCTGCAGCAACTCTAGAGGCGGCCGTGCTGATATAATTACAGCGCCTATAACTGCGCCAACAATAGCACATGCAAATGGTATGGCTATATGAACCAGCAGTGCCGCATCAATGTCTATCAATAAAAACTGGGTAATTAGCATTCCAGGGACAGCACCAATAATACATAGCAACGTATACCCCCCAGCATATGCAACCCTGACGGCCAGCTTTGTAGCACCTAGCGACCTAAATATTGCAGCATTTTTTGACCTTTGTAGCAGCATAATCACAGCCAGCCCCAAAGACAGTAGCGCAAGTGTTGCAAAAGCTATGGGGTATAGCATGGTAAGTAAATTAAGGGTTTGCTCCATTGGCCTAAGTACAAGCCGGATTTCATCGTCGTATATCATAAGTAACAGCGGCGCAACCCTGCCCGCGCCAGCACGCAGGGCGTACCCGTTTAAGACTTCGCGGACCCTAGGTATCTCGCGGTTAAAACTTGAATAGATAGTAAACTCTACAATAACATATGCAACATCGCGGGGTGAAATAGACTTTAGAGCGTCAAGTGGCATGAGTATCAGCGGGTCATTGTTAAACATTGCAGCACTCATTATGGGCCCAACGGTATATGAGCCAATAATAACTACATCATGGATGTCGCGACTTTGGCTTACGAGTTGAGCCGTTTCGCCTATAGCAAGGCCGCGCCGGGCCAGTATATGCTCATGGATTATTACCGGGATTGGTACCGGGATTGATGTGCTTGCAACAAAACTAAAATCCTCATAGCTAAACCCATCAGCAAAGCTTATCACTAAGTCCATATCTGTTGTAAAGCGGCTGTCAGTTTCCTCGTGGGCTGTTGTCCCTATTGTGTTGCGCGTTATAAAGCCTTCTAAGTCATTGATGGCGAGTATCATGTCGTTGTTTATCATCCGGAAAAGTTCGGACACTATGGTGGATGTGTCTATGTTTGCATTGTGTGGATATAAGCGATTACGCGGTTCGCCAGCCTCTAAATATATGCTACGCACAAAGCCGCTATCAATAAATAAATCTACTGTTCTTTGGGTTACAAAAACCCCCATAGTTGGCTGCCTTGGGTTTGCGTCGAGTGTCTCACCGTGGACGATTTCACCAAATATGACGGTATTATCAAAGAGATAGTCCACCTCTGCAGCACTGCGGCGGATTGTATGTTGCAGATATGCAATTGCAAGCACCGTAAGCATAGCAAAACCAATAATAAGTAATGTGCGGACAAATGAACGATATGCGTCTTTGAAGAGATGAGAGAGCCATGCGAGGGGGTGATTCATTGCGATTGCCTCCTATACTGCTCTTATTTGCTTTGTATTAGTTGCAAAAGCGGACGGCGAGATAAGTTTATAAAACTACCACCGGTTAACACAAATATCGCAAATAATATTGCTAGTATATAAATCACAAGCCATACCAGACTTGGTGCCTGGTGCGCTACAGCTACAACGTCACTGTCGTAAAGGCCGGCTAAGATGCCTTCTGCAGTTGTTAGAGCAACGTTCCAAGCCATGATGCTGCCCAGGGCTATGAAGGTCAACCAAAGTGACAGCGCTGGGGTTAACACACCCACGATTGTTTGGCTAGACGTACTGCCCAATGTGCGGGCTATTGTAAAGTTTTTTCGCATTAACAATACATATGCAAATGATGCAAGCAACAATGCTATTACACTAACTACAGTAAAAGCGGCTAGGTTAAAGGCAAGGGTACGGCCTATGCTGTCAACAGCATCTATAAACATTTGCGCACCAGGGTGAGTTATAAAATGTAAAGTATAGCCCAGCTCTAGCAGCACGTTTTCTGTTTGATTTATGAATGCATCCAACTGCCTTGCAGAGGTTAGTACAAAACTAAACTGGCTGTCGTGGAATGTCCAATGAATCATGCGTCCCCAATCGTCTGGGATAAGGCCCGCGGGGATGTATGCATATGTGCCATAATATATTAGAAAATTGTGTCTACCATAATCTTGCGAGGCATCCCCCGTAAGCTGATATATCCCAACAACCTCCAGCTCAAGTTCTAGTGTTCTAAAATCTTGCCAGTCTGCATGGTTGTGGGGTAGAGAGCGGTTAAAGGGCTGCCATCTGCCTGCAGCTATTGTACTACTAAACCAGCTTTCGTATTCTTCCACAGTAACATCGCTACTAGGGAGCAATAAGGGTGCATTTTCTCTTAGAGTAACACTAATGGTGTCGCCAATTTCTACGCCACGTGTTGCCGCGAATATGGAGTTAACAACTATGACAGGATTTGCATCAACACTGTCTTGATAGTCAACCAAGCGCCCATGTGCGGGCCGTAACCCAGCAACGTAACCAGTACGGGGGGTATGGCGGAAATAAAAAGGCATGTCGTGCATGTTATGTGTTGGAAAGACAAGAATGGTTTGCATATTGCGCTCAAGCAGACTTATTTGCTCTTGCATCTCGTATAAAACTGTGTTCAAAGATGGGGAGTCTGCCGGAAGGAAATACATATCACCGCCCTCAATCAAGGGCCTGGCTAAGAGTGAGTATGCCATTGGCGGGTCAATGTTCGTGTTGAATATATGTGGAAAATCAATAAGGCGGTCGCGAAATGCAGCCGGATGCAACGATATGTAGGGGTACCAATGTTCATGGATACTAGTAAAAAAGCGTAGTCCTACGTGCAATACAACAGGGCTATAAACACCACGCAGTAAGTACCGGTTTCCAATTTCGAGTGTACCTTCTTCTATGTCATCTACAACTGTTGCAGGTACAACAAAGCGCATAACACCGCCTTCTTCTAAATGTTCAGCAAAGCCTATGATGACATCGTTTATGTCAAACATCAAGTTTACATGTGGCACGCCGTAGATATCTACGGGGTTATCTACATATCTTATCTCTGTAAGAGTTCCAAAAAAATATGCATCAGCCGAATAGTTGCGCCCTAGGGGTGCACCATAATTAAGCCCAGCGGAGATAATATCCGGGCTTAGTATCCCGTCAAGCTCGGCTGCTATGGGGCGGCGGATGTCCATAAAATGTACATAGGGGTTGGATGCAATTACTTCGACCCAGCGGGTATCACGCCAGTTAAGCCAGTTGTGGACAGGGATTTCTGATGGATAGTATAGTGGTGCGTTAATATCTACCACAAAACCAATGGGCCGGTAAAAACTCTCTAGTCGCGTCATTTCACGTTGCACTACAATAAACTCAGTTGCACGTAATACGAATGAGAAGGCCGCTGCGCCTACTAGAATTGCTAGTATCAGATGTCTTATTGGCTGACGGGTTGCTGATTTTATGAAAATACTCTTTGTCACTTATATCACTCCCGTTATGTAACTGCCCCATTTTACCACGACAAACAGCAATATTAAAAGGGGGATAATAAGATTTTCGCATTAACATGAGTATTGCATAGAAAACCCACGTATATTTATTTAACAAATTAATACGAAATCAGTCCCGCCTGTCGCCAAAAAAGCGTTGTATCGTCCGCTATTTCGGCTCGCACTAGACTGTTTCTCATTTAATTTGCTATAGTAGGCGGAATAACTTAGGGGAGGGTTTACCATCAAAACTTTCACAGAAATATTAAAGCGCAACAACCAAAGGTTTTTTTTAGTGCTACTTTTATTTTTGGTGCTTTCGACTGTTGCATCTGTAGCCAGTGTCGTAATGACACGCGTTACTGGGGACATGAGCCAGGCTGCTCTTGAGCTGGACACATCGCTTCTTTTTAACTTGCTAATTTTCATCACTGCCCTGATGGCGGTGCAGGCCGTATGTGCGGCGTTTTCTGCATTGCTGTTGGGGCGTTTTTCTGCCCGGGCGGGGTATAGGTTTAGGGACAACTTTGCCCGGTACTTCCTGCGGCTGCCTTTTGGGGAGTTAGAGAAGGACTCCACCGGCGAGTCATTGTCTGTTTTTTCTAATGACTTGCCCGGGGCTGTGCGCTTTGTATCCCAGGGCGGGTTGCAAATGGCGGCGGATTTTATCACGCTCATTGTCACATTTATTTTTATGTTTACAATAAGTTGGTGGCTAACGCTGCTGTATTTTGCAATGTTCCCGCTTTTGGTAGTAATGCAGGTGCTAATTTCGCAGCCAATACAAAAGAAAAGCATAAAAGTGTCTGAAGGACAGGCCAATTTTAATGCCGTCGTAAACGACTCTTTGCAAAATGTATCTACAATCGCGGCATATTCTTTGGAAGATGTGCTTAAGCGCCGATATATGGATGCGTTTAACTCATACTTCGATGCCGCGCGTGACTTTATAAAGTCCATGTCTATCATGACTCTTGCCGGGATAGTAATTTCGCTTTCGCCAATGCTGGTTATAAGCGGCATGTCTGCGGCTAGGGTTATTGGTGGCAATATGAATATTGCGGAGTTTATCGCGTTTGTATCGTTGGCTTTCCAGGCGGGGCAGTGGCTTATGATGCTTTCACAGCGGCTTACATCTGTACAAGTGGCCGCCGCAGGGGCAAAGCGGCTAATGGGTCATATGAGTTTTGATATGGATTTGAAAGCAAACTTTACATCCAAAGCTATGCATGAAAGCCATATAACAGGCGATGTTGCCGTGCGCTTTAGCGGTGTAGATTTTTCTTATACAGCGGCGGATGGAGGCGAAGCTGCCATTACGGCCCTGTCTCAAATTAATATTTCAATCCCCAAAGGTGCAAAAGTGGCCTTTGTAGGTGGTAGCGGCAGCGGTAAAAGTACGGTTCTTAAACTGATGCTGGGCTTATATACACCCACAGTGGGTGAAGTGGAAGTATTCTCTAGCGCATTTTCATATGTGCCGCAAGACAGCTTCCTTTTCCCTGAAAGTATTGGCGAAAACATAACCGGTACTAACACCCCAGACACGGGCCGCCTGGAAGCGGCTTGCCGCGACGCAGGGATATGGGACTTTATCAACAGCTTGCCCAACAAGTTTGACAGCGAACTGGCCGAATCTGCAGAAAACGTCTCCGGTGGGCAAAAGCAGCGCATAGCACTGGCTAGGGCCTTTTACCAAGACGCACCCATTATCCTATTCGACGAGGCCACATCTGCCCTGGACCCAACAACAGAGGCAGAGGTGCTAAAGAGTTTCGAGTCCATGATTAACAAAAGCCCGGACAAGACCGTAATCATGGTGGCTCACAGGCCAAAAGCCATTGCATTTTGCGATACCATAGTACTAATGGAAAACGGCAAAATCATAGCCACAGGCTCACATGAGCACCTGCTGGCTACATGCCCAGAATATAACAGCTTTTGCCTGGAGGTCCCTAATGGAAACTAAACCCAATATGCGCAACATGTTTAGGATGTTTGGCTTTATGAAGCCGTACTCTATAAGATATGTATTTAGCATTTTCATTTACAGTGTACAAAGTGCATACTTCGCACTTGTGATTTCGGTGTTTATGGGGACGCTTACTGCGGCGGTTATAGCGCTGGATATGAGTGGGGTATATCGCTCGTTGTTGATAATGGCCGGTATGGTGCTGGCGTTTATGATTACTATAGGCATTGCGGTTTATGTATACGTACTTACATTGTTTAGGGCCGAGCGGGATTTTAAGGGTAAATTATTTTCGGCCTTTGTACGCGGCAGCCTAGAAGATGCTACGCAAAAGCACTCTGGCGAGGGCATTGCCGCGATAAATACAGACGCAGATACCGCCACAGGTGTGTATGGCGATGCATTATCGCCTTTGTTGTTTAATATCCAGGCAATTGTATTTTCTCTTATAACTATTTTTATCATAGACTATAGGTTGGGTATTGGGGCTATGCTTGTTGGGGTTATTGCCCTTATTATACAGGCTGGTTTTGCCCCGGTACTTGCCAGGCTTGGCAGTGCTAGGCTTGACGCCAATGCTCAAAATGTAAAAGCAATAAGCAATATATTTGCGGGTGGGCTTGCGATACGGGCCTTGGGCCGCCAACAAAAAGCATGGATTGCATATGACAAAGAAAACGGCAAGCTTATGACCGTCAATTTTAAAGAGGCCTTTATAGGGATGTGGCAAGCGATGTTTACCACGGTCCAGGGTTGGCTTAGCCTGGTTTTCCTTTTTGGGTTTGGTGGTTGGCTGGTAGCTACGCAAAGGCTTGAGCTTCATCTATTAATGATGACAATGGGCATGATTAGTGCCCTTACCGGTGCCATGTCTGGTATTGGAGCCAGTTGGGCCGGGCTGCAGCCGCCTATTGTGGCAGCGGGAAGGGTTTTTGCTATTATAGACTCTGTCTTGGATGAAGATGCAGTTACAGCTGCAAAAGCCGATGAGTGGAATGGGCGATATGACATAGCGCTTAGCGGTATGAACTTTGCGTACAAAGGCGCAGAGGAAAACGCCCTAACCGACATAAATCTAGAAATCCGCGAGAATGAGATGGTGGCCTTTGTTGGCGCGTCTGGCAGTGGCAAGTCTACCTTGCTACGGATAATTATAGGGATGTACGAACGGCCGGGTTTGGCCATGAAAGTTGGCAACTTGGAGTTTGCTAATGGGGATATAATGGGCTGGCGTACGCATTTTGCATATGTAGACCAGAGTTGCAAGCTGTTTGACATGACCATAGCCGAAAATATAGCAATGGGGCTCAAGGGCGAAGCAGACGAAGACACAATAAAAAAGGCCTCTATGCAGGCCTTTGCGGACGAATTTATAACAGAGCTGGCAGACGGCTACGCCAGCAACTGTGGCGAGAAGGGTGCATCCCTTTCTGGTGGGCAAAAGCAACGGATAGCTATTGCCAGGGCACTAATAAAGGGTGCACCAATAATGGTTTTTGACGAAGCAACCTCTGCACTGGATACAGAGTCCGAACAGCGGATAATGGAATCTATCGAAGCCATGCGCAAGGACCATACTATTTTAATAACAACGCACAACCTGCACAATGTCATAACTGCCGACAAGATTGTAGTCTTGGATGATGGGCATATTGTTGAAGTTGGTACCCATGAGGAGCTGATGGGTATGGATGGGGTATATACAGGGCTGGTACGTGGGAGCGCGCTGGCTTAGATTGTATTTGCGATTACTATCCCAATATCACCCCAGCGCTCCACGTTTATGAAGTATCCATTTATCTCTATCCAGCGGGTCTATGCCCCGGAGTTTACAAACCGCCCCCAGCTCATGGGGGCATTTTTTATAGCCGTGAAAGTCTATGCTTATAATACCCTTGCCTGATGTAAGCGACGCAAACTGGACAGGATAGTCTACAGATGATGCGACCGGTACAATAGCCTCGACATCAACCTTGCCACCGGCAATAACAGGGGTATCAAACTCGCCGCGCATTTCTACTATGTCGCCTATAATCCGGCCGCGCAGGGCTTCATCTGCCGTTAGTTTAAGCTTGACCAGCGGCTCTAGTAGTGTGGGGCCGGCATCTTCTAGTGCCCTCATAACGGCTATTGGCGTAGCCAAAAAAAAGTCCAATGGGTGAGTGTGGAATTTATGGTCCCCGCCGCCTATAAGCGTAACTTTAAGGTCTGTTACTTCCCAGCCAAGCCGCCCTTGCTTTAGTGCTTCGGCGGTGGCGGTGGCTATATGGTTTTGGTATCGGTATTTTATGGTTTGCCCGTCTATTATAGACTCGTATTGGTATCCGCTGCCTAGCGGCAATGGGTCAACTTGCAGTTTAACAACTGCCCAGCAAGGCTTTGGCATTGTATAACTCTCTAGCCCTATGCCCCTTTTTTCAGGGGTTTCTTTGTAAATAACCGAAGGTGCAGAAAACACGACCGCAAGGCCATAACGCTCTAGCAACAAGTATGTTAGTATCTCTAATTGGATTTTGCCCATGATGCTAATCACAAGCTCACGCTCGTCTTTATACCAGGCATAGTCCATCAGTGGGTCTTCGTCCGATAACTCCGAAATAGCTTGCAGTAGCTGGGTTTCTTTGCCCGCAGGGCCGGTTACTTGCACGTTAAAAAGCGGCGCGGCTATGCGAGTATTGCGCTGTTTGGAAATCTGGCCAACCATATCCCCGACCTTGGCGCTGTTGAGCCCGCATATGGCGGCTATCTCGTTACCGCTTACATGGCCAATGTCTTCGCGCTTTGCACCCGACACCTTGCGTATTTGGGTGATTTTCTCGTTTACAGGCTCTATGCCTGGGCGGTGCAGGGCCAATATGTCGCGGTTTTTTAGACTGCCAGAATATAGTCTAACATGGGCGACTTTGCCCAGGGACTTGTCATGCTCTATTTTATACACAACCCCGGCCGGGTCACCTTCTGGGGCAAGTGGCATACTTGGAAGATATTTTTTTATGGCTTCAGCCAGTAGTGGTATGCCTACCCCACTAATTGCCGCGCCGTGTACTAATGGGAATGCTATAGCGGTGGCAGTCTGGCGTATAAGGGCGGCTTCTGTGTCTGCTGTGTTTGGTATTATGCCGCCTAGGTATTGGGTGGCTAGGTCGGCGTCGTTTTCGCATAGCTCTAGTATGCCGTCTTCTGATATTAGGCAGTTTTCTACATATGCGGATGCGTCCCCTGGGTTATGATATGTGGTTATTGGGATAATTTTAGGGCTTAGTATGTTATGAAGCGACTTTAGTACTGCCTCTGGCAAGCAGCCCTGGCGGTCCAGCTTGTTAAGAAAAATTATTGTGGGGATACCCATCTCACGCAGGGCTTTCCAGAAACGCTCTGTCTGGGATTGTATCCCTTCTGCCGCAGATACTACCAGCACTGCCGCGTCTAGTACAGACAATGCCCGCTCTACTTCGCCTGTAAAATCCATATGGCCGGGGGTATCTATTATGTTTACACGCAAATTGTCCCACTCCATGGCTATAGAAGCCGATGCTACAGATATGCCGCGCTGGCGCTCTATGGGCAAGAAATCTGTTAGCGTGCTGCCTTTGTCTACAGCCCCAAGCGTCCTTGATGCCCCGGTATGATATAGCATCTGCTCAACTGTTGTGGTTTTGCCTGCGTCTACATGGGCCAGGAAGCCTAGGTTTAATAGCCGAGTCTTAGATTGCATTTTAGATTCCTTCGTATAAGAATAAAGTATATTTATGAGAACATAACCCGCCCACTACTAGAATGTAAAGCCGCGTATTCTTCATTTTCTAAGAAAAGTTTTTGCTCTTTTGCAAGTTTTATTAGGGTCTTGGTTGCGTCTGTGATATCTTGGTGGTTTATTGCTTCTTCGCAGGATAAGAAGAATGCTTCGCTGTTTTCTTTATTGTCTGGGCAGGGAGTCCCAGATACATACTCTGCCAGAAATACCAGCCACCAATCTTTTACAGAGCAGCGTACGGCAAGTAGCCCTATGGGGTTTATTTCAACGCTTGTTTCTTCATATACTTCACGTTTTACGGCCTCGTATGGCATTTCACCTTTTTGTATAAACCCGCTGGGGTTTAATAACTGCCCTGCGGCTCCGCCATAAGTATGGCGTACAAGCAGTACTTCATCGCCCTTTAAGACAATCGCGCCTACTGCGGCAAAGCGGTTATCTTCCATCGTATCACTCCTTATTGCGAATGCTCTGTCCTACCGATAATCTCGTCTTGTAGTGCCTTGCTTAGGTTGCCAAAATAGTCACTATAACCAGCTACCCTTACGATTAAATCCCGGTACTCTTGCGGGTTTTCTTGGGCTTTTATGAGGGTATCCCGCTCTATGACATTAAACTGGATATGATGCCCGTCCATGTTGAAGTATGCAGCGACAACACTTGCCATGATATCAAGCCCCTGGTCGCCGGCTATCAAGTTGGGGGTAAATTTTTGGTTAAGAAGTGTGCCGCCGGTGATAAGATGGTCCATCTTAGCGGCAGATTTTAGCGCGGCGGTAGGGCCATTTGTATCCGCACCACCAGATGGGGATATGCCTTCGGACACAGGCTTACCGGATTTGCGGCCGCAGGGCAGCGCGCCTGTTACCTCACCAAAATAGACATGGCAGGTGGTGGGCAGCATGTTTACCCTGTAGTGGCCGCCCCGCATGTTGGGCCGCCCGGTTACGGTCTTGTGATAATGGCCAAAAACCTCTTGCATGATGCAGTCGGCTTTATCGTCATCGTTGCCATATTTGGGCATGTTGTTGGTTATGGTGGCAAGCACATCGTCATAGCCTTGGAAATCGCTTGCAATTGCTTCTGCCAGCCGCGTCATGGGGAATAGTTTGCCTTCATATACCGCATGTTTTATAGTGGAAAGGGAGTCCGTAACAGTGCCAATGCC